>Ga0207864_1000760_pt1 | contig 41079 bp, 38 predicted proteins | sample HigsolmetaAR202D_FD_184834 | JGI IMG/M metagenome (GOLD analysis project Ga0207864, IMG submission 184834) | Ionic liquid and high solid enriched microbial communities from the Joint BioEnergy Institute, USA - AR20-2-D (SPAdes) (version 2) ...
CCCGCCGCGGCGCCTAGTCCAGCGGGCCGCCGGCCACGTAGATGACCTGGCCGGACACGTATCCGGCCTCCTCGCTGGCGAGGAAGGCGACGGTGGCGGCGATGTCCTCGGGCACGCCCACCCGGCGCACCGGGATCTCGGCGGCGCGGGCGGCCTTGAACTCCTCGAAGTCCACCCCGATCCGTTCGGCGGTCGCCCGGGTCATCTCGGTGGCGATGAAGCCGGGAGCGACGGCGTTGACGGTGACGCCGAACTTGCCGAGCTCGATGGCCAGGGTCTTGGTGAAGCCCTGGATGCCGGCCTTGGCGGCGGAGTAGTTGGCCTGGCCGCGGTTGCCCAGCGCGGAGCTGCTGGACAGGTTGACGATGCGGCCCCAACCCTGCTCGGTCATGTACGCCTGGGCCGCCCGCGACATCAGGAACGTGCCGCGCAGGTGGACCCGCATGACGGTGTCCCAGTCGTCGTCGGTCATCTTGAACAGCAGGTTGTCGCGGATCACGCCGGCGTTGTTCACCAGGATGGTCGGCGGGCCGAGCCGTTCGGCGGTCGTCTTGACCGCGGCGTCGACCTGGTCGGTGTCGCCGACGTCCGCGCCGATCGCGATCGCCCTTCCGCCGGCCTCGGTGATCGCGTCCACGGTGGCCTTGGCGCTCTCCTCGGTGAGGTCGAGCACCGCGACCGCGTGCCCTTCGGCGGCCAGCCGCCGGGCGGTGGCGGCGCCGATGCCGCGTGCCGCACCCGTGACGATCGCGACGCGAGGGGTCTGGGACATGGTGGCTCCTCCAAGTGACGATAGGCGGACCGGTCCTGGTCCGGGCTGTCCAGTGCGCGGTCGAAGCGATCCTAGCCATTCTTACCGACCGGATGGTATGTCGGGGTGGCTCTCCCGGCGCCGCTCCGGACGGCACCCCGCCGGAGGGCGGGCGCCTCGCGCGGCGGCGGGGCGGTGCCGCCGCCGCGGAGCGGCCGGTGTTTCCTCGGAGTGCGGGGTCACCGGGGAAAGGTTCCCGGCCCGGAACCCCGCAGACGGAATCGCGGTCTTTTTTGTCCGCACTTCAACTGATAGAAGGGCGTGAATGTTCTAGGATGCCTCTCAGGAGGCTCGTGCACGTGCATTCGGACCTTGCATTTGCATAGTCCTCGAACCTGTGAGCGATCGAGACGACGGCAAGGGGACCGCGGTGACCGGACAATCTACCCAGAGGTCTGTCAGGGGGGCGCCGAGACAGGAAGCAGCACCCACGCCGACTCTCGACGCGACGGAACGGGCCTGGTGGCTGCCTGCCCTGCGCAACGGGACGCCCTGCTGGGGCAGCCATCCGGGGACGGCGAGCTACGACAGCCTGGTGTGGCGCCTGAATCCGGACTACGGAGCCGTGAAGATCGCCCGCGACCTGGCCGCGGGGGCGCTGCGCGACTGGGGAATGGCCCACCACACCAGCGACGTGGAACTGGTGGTCTCCGAACTCGTCACCAACGCGCTGCGCCACGCCCGCACCGAAAACGGTCGGGAGAGTATCGTCCAGCTCAGTGCCCTGCGCCGGGGGGCGGAGCTGGTCTGCGCGGTCCGTGACGGCAGTGACCGGCTCCCCCAGCAGAAGGAGGCGGGCTTCATGGCCGAGAGCGGGCGCGGCCTCCACCTGGTCTCCTGTTTCAGCCGTACCTGGGGAGCGGTCCGCACGGCAGTCGGAGGCAAATTCGTCTGGGCGCTTTTCTGCTGACCGGAGAATATGACTGCGGTTCGGCGGAACGCCGGACGATATGCGCGGTCATCGGACGGTCTGCTCCGTGGAACGGCGCAAAAACTGAACTCTCTGGCGATATCGTGTAACCATTGGAACGGTAGTGCACGGGCCGGTGTCCCGGTGTGACCGGTTCCGACCAGACCAAGAGGGTGGGGAGGCAGCAGCGGTGAGCGTGGCCCAACCGGAGCCGGGCAGCGGCCCGACCGTCCGTCGGATACTGCTCGGCTACCAGCTCCGCCAGCTGCGCGAGTCCAAGGGGATCTCCCGGGCGGACGCCGCCTACAAGATCCGCGGGTCCGAGTCCAAGATCAGCCGCGTCGAGCTGGGCCGGGTCGGTTTCAAGATCCGCGACGTCGAGGACCTGCTCACGTTCTACGGCGTGGAGGACCCCGCCGTTCGGGCCTCCTTCCTCACCCTGGCCCGCGAGGCCAACGAACCCGGTTGGTGGCAGAAGTACGGGGAGTCCCTCCCCGCGTGGTTCCAGTCCTACGTCGGCATGGAGGAGGCCGCCACCCAACTGCGCGTCTACGAGACCCAGTTCGTGCCGGGCCTGTTGCAGACCGAGGACTACGCCCGCGAGGTCATCACGCGCGGCGGCAAGAAGAAGCTGGACGACACGGCCAGGGACCGGATCGCCACGCGGATGCGCAGACAGGAGCGCATTCGGAAGAACCGCAACGTCAAGCTCTGGGTGATCATCGACGAGCCCGCTGTGCGGCGTCCGGTGGGAACGCCTGCAATCATGCGCGCGCAATTGCAGCATCTCTACGAGCTCAGCCACGAGCCCAACATCACGTTGCAGATCGTCCCGTTCCACCAGGGGGTGTTCGCGGCCGAGACCGGCTCCTTCACCATCCTGCGCTACCCGGAGTACGACCTGCCCGACATCGTCTACGTGGAGCAGCTCACCGGGGGCATCTTCCAGGAGAAGCGCTCCGACGTCGAGCAGTACACCATGGCCCTGGAGTGGCTGGCGGTCGTCGCCGAGCGTCCCGAGCAGACCCGCAAGCTGTTGCAGCAGATGATCCGGGAGCTGGAGGACTGAGTCCCCGGGGCGCCGGTGGAAACAACAAAAGGCCCCAGTGCAGGTGTGCACGGGACCGAGAGGGCTGGTTAGCCGAGCAGGTTGTCGAAGTCGCCGTCCTTCGCCCCCAGGATGAGGGCGTTGATCTCGGCCTGGGTGTAGATCAGGGCGGGACCGTCGGGGAAGCGCGAGTTGCGCACGGCGATGGAGCCGTCCGAGAGCCTGGCCATCTCCACGCAGTTGCCGATCGAGTTGCTGCGGCGGCTCTTCTGCCAGGTGACGTCGCCCAGTTCGGTGGCGGGAATACCGTTGTAAGCGTTCATGTGCACGCTCCCTCTGTCAGTCTTCGTGCGGGGTTGCCACTGTGCGCATGCCTTTGCATCGTCAAATGCACGTGCATCCGCATGTGACTTTGCTCAGGATAGCGCATGGGTATGTGATTTCCCGGTGAAACGGCTGAGGTCGCGGCAGACCACGGCGACCCCGCGCGCGTTCCGCGGGGCCGCGATGCTCTGAAATCGAGTGACAAAGACCGATAAGAAGGACGGGTGCCGGCGGGGGAAGCAACCCGATTGTTATGGACCCGGACGAGGGCGGGCGGGGACCGCAGTGCTCAGGAACAGTCCAGCGCGGCGGTGAGAGCGTCCAGGTTCGCCCGCATCACCGACGGGTAGTCCGTGCCGGGCGACTCCTCGGTGAGGCTCTCCAGGGGATCCAGCAGCGAGACCTCGATGCCGGCCTCGTCCGCGACGGTCCTGGCGAGGGAGGGGTCGGTCAGGGGAGAGGTGAAGATCGTCGTGGCGCCGTGCTCCTCGACGGCGTGCACCACCTCGGCGATCCGGCCCGGTGAGGGCTCGGTGTGGCTGTCCAGGCCGGTGACGCCGATCTGCTCCAGACCGTGGGCGTCGGCCAGGTAGCCGAACGCCGCGTGGGCCACCACCAGTTCGCGCCGTGCGCACCCGGACAGGCCGGAGGCGTACGCGCTGCCGAGGTCGGCCAGCTCCGCGGTGACCGCATCGCGGTTCTCCCGGTAGACGTCCGCGTGCTCGGGGTCGGCCTCGCCCAGCCGGTCGGTCAGCGCTTCGGCGAGCACGGCCATGCGCTCGGGGTCCAGCCACAGGTGCGGGTCCAGGCCGCCGTGCTCTTCCTCTCCGTGCTCTCCGTGGTCCTCCTCGTGCTCGTCGAGCTCCAGTTCGGGGGCCGGGAGCAGGTCGACCACCTCGGCCGCGTCGAGGGAGCGGTCCGCGGCGTGCTGGCTGACCGCCTCGTCGATGGCGGGCTGCATCCCCCCGATGTGCAGGACCACGTCGGCGTCGCCGATCGCCCCGATCTGCCGGGGGGACAGTTCCAGTTCGTGCGGGTCCGTGCCCGCCTCCGCCAGGTTGGTGACCGTGACCGCCTCGCCCCCGATCCGGGAGGCCAGCCACTCCAGTGGATAGACGCTGGTGACCACCTGGGTCCCCGAGGCCCCGCCGGTGCCGTCGGAGCACGCGGTCAGGGAGGCCAGCAGCGCGCCCGCGGCACCGGCGGTGATCACTTTCGTCGTGATTCCTGAGTGCATGGAACCATCATCACGAAAGTGAAAACCATTGTCAATTTCGGTTGTATGTCCGCTTTGCTGGCTGTCGCTACCGCAGCTCGGCGAACCGCTCCACGTCGTTGGTCCTGCCTGCGACGATGATGATGTCCCCCTTCTGGGGGACGGTGTCCGCCGTGGCGTAGGTGAACGACTCGCCGTGCCGCTTGATGGACACCACGGTGATCCCGTGGGTGGCCCGCACCCCGCTGTCGCCCAGCCTGCGGCCGATGATCTCCATGGGGGCGCGGGTCTTGCCGAGGGCGAAGTTCTCCTCGATCTCGACGTAGTCGAGCATCCGCCCCGACAGCAGGTGGGCGACCCGCTCGCCCATGTCGTGCTCGGGCAGCACCACGTGGTGGGCGCCGATCTGCTGGAGGATGCGGCCGTGGCGCCGGTTGACCGCCTTGGCCCAGATGTTCGGCACGCCCATGTCCACCAGCAGGGACGTGGTCAGGATGCTCTCCTCCAGGTGGCTGCCGATGGCCACCACCGCCCGGGAGAACTCGTGGGCGCCGATCTGGCGCAGTGCCTCGTCGTCGGTGGTGTCGGCGACGACGGCGTGGGTGAGGGTGTCGGCGTAGGACTGCACCCGGCGCGGATTGTTGTCCACGCCCAGCACCTCCCAGCCGTGGGCGACCAGCTCCTCGGAGAGGGAGCCGCCGAACCGGCCCAGGCCGATGACGAGTACCCGCCGGTCGTTGCTCGTACTGCGGGGCACGGGTTTCTCCTAGGTGTGTCAGCCGATGATGGGACGGCCCTCGGGCAGATCGTAACGTCGGGTGCGCTCCCGCAGGGCCAGGGCGGAGGCGAAGGTGATCGGGCCGAGGCGCCCCGCGAACATCAGTATGGTCAGCAGGATCTGTCCGTGGGTCGGCAGAGCCGGGGTGATGCCGGCGGACAGGCCGACCACCCCGAAGGCCGAGACCACCTCGAACAGGATCTCTTGCAGGGTGAAGGGCGAGGTCGCGGTCAGGTAGATCGTCGCGAAGGCGATCCCCGTCATCGACAGGAAGGTCAGGCTGAGCGCCTGGCGGACCGCGCCGGAGGAGAGCCTGCGGCCGAAGGCGTGGACCTGCGGATGGCCCCGGACCTCGGCCCACACCACGAACCAGATGACCGCGAACGTACTGGTCTTGATGCCTCCGGCGGTGCTCGCGCTCCCCCCGCCCACGAACATCAGCATGATGGTGACGAACAGGGTGTGCGACTCCATGGCGGCCACGTCCACCACGTTGAAGCCGCCGCTGCGCGGCATGACCCCGTGGAACGCGCCGTCGAGCAGCTTCTGCGGCCACGGCAGCGGCCCCAGGGTCGCGGGGTTGCCCCACTCCAGCGCGGTCACCGCGACCATGCCGCCGACGAACAGCAGCAGCGAGGTCCACACGGTCATCTTGGTGTGCAGGCTCCACCGCCGCGGCGTGCGCAGGTGCCTGCGCAGCTCCAGCAGGACCGGGAAGCCCAGCCCGCCGAGGACCGTGGCCAGCGCGATCGGCCCCAGGATCAGCGGGTCCCCGGAGAAGCGGGTGAGGCTGTCGCCGTAGAGGGACAGTCCGGCGTTGTTGAAGGCCGACACCGCGTGGAACAGTCCGCTGTAGGCCGCCTCGTCCAGTCCCATCCCGTGCGCCAGCCACATCCGGGGGACCAGCACCAGGGTGAGCAGGGCCTCGCAGACCAGGCTGGTCGCCACGATCCGGAGCACGATCTCGCGGGCGTCCCCCACGTTCAGGGTGCGCTGCTCGCTCTGCACCGACAACTGCATGCGCAGCCCGAAGCGCCGGATGACCACCAGGCCCAGGACCGAGGCCAGGGTCATGATGCCGATGCCGCCGACCTGGATCAGCGCCAGGATGACGCCCTCGCCCAGCGGCGACCAGTGGTCCCCCAGGGCGACCACGCTCAGCCCGGCCACGCACAGTGCGCTGGTCGCGGTGAACAGCGCCTGGGACAGGGTGGTGGTGCCCGGGTCCTGCTGGGAGGCGGGCAGCATCAGCAGGCCGGTGCCGAGGACGATCACCGAGGCGAACAGCAGGACCAGCACCCGGGCGGGCCTGCCCCAGACCGCGCGGGACAGGGCGGCACCCGGGCCGCCGGAGCCGAGCGGCAGGCGGTGCGACAGGCGTAGGGTCCAGCTCCGCAGACCACGCAGTCTCTCCCACATCCTCAGTTCGCCGTCCTCACCACAGCGATCGCCGGACGCGATCGGCACGGAAGATCGAAGTTGGCGCCGCGCTCCGAGCGGGCGCGTCGACGTGCGTTCCCTGGGACGGCGCCGGACCCGCCGGGGTTCCCACGTCCGCGGAGCGGTCAGGAGGAGTCGGCGCGCTCGCGCGCCGAGCGGTAGTGGGCGTTGCGCACCGCCAGCACCGAGACGGCCAGCACCGTCGCGGCGAGCGAGGCGAGCAGCACCCCGGCCTTGGCGTGGGCCAGGATCTCCGGCTGGCCGGAGAAGGACAGTTCGGTGATCAGCAGGGAGACGGTGAACCCGATGCCCGCCAGCATGGCCATCCCGACGATGTCGACCCAGCTCAGCGACGGGCTCAGCTCGGCCGAGGTGAGCCGGGTGGTCACCCAGGAGCCGCCGGCGATGCCGACGGTCTTGCCGACGACGAGCCCGGCCAGGATGCCGAGCGAGGCGGTGTCCTCGAACAGCGCGCCCAGCCCGCCCTCGAAGGCCACGCCCGCCGACATCAGCGCGAACACCGGCAGCACCAGACCCGACGACCACGGGCTCAGCAGGTGCTCGACGCGGTGGCTGGGCGCCTCCGTCTCACCGGCCAGCGGCACAGTCCGCATGAGCAGCCCCATGGCTACCCCCGCGATGGTGGCGTGCACCCCGCTGGCGTGCACCAGGATCCAGACGGCGCAGGCCAGCGGAAGGTAGACCACCCAGTTGGGCAGCGCGGAGGCGTTGAGCCGGGCGGCGAGCCCGCGGCCGCGTTGCAGGTAGCCGAAGACCGCGAGCAGCGCGGCCGCGCCGAGCAGCGGCGGGAAGGACAGGTGGTCGGTGTAGAAGACCGCGATGACCACGATCGCGCCGAGGTCGTCGACGATCGCCAGGGTCAGCAGGAAGGTGCGCAGGGCTGGGGGCAGGTGGCGGCCGACGATCGCGAGCACCGCCACCGCGAAGGCGATGTCGGTGGCCATCGGGACGCCCCAGCCGACCAGCCGGACCGGGTCGGAGGCGTTGAAGGCGGAGTAGATCAGCGCGGGGACGGCCATGCCGCAGAGCGCGGCGACGATGGGCAGCATCGCCCGGCGGGGGTTGCGCAGCTCCCCGTGGACGAACTCCTGTTTCAGCTCGTTGCCGACGACGAAGAAGAAGACGGCGAGCAGGCCGTCGGCCACCCACGCCTCCACCGAGAGGTGGAGGTGGACCGCCTCGGGGCCGAAGGAGAAGTCCCGCAGCGCCTCGTAGGAGTGCCCGAACGGGGAGTTCGCCCAGAGCAGCGCGACGGCGGCCCCGCTGATGAGCAGGAGGCCGCCCACGACGTCGGAGCGGAGCAGCGCGGCGATCGTGCGGAACCTGCCGCCTGTCGTGTGCGTGGTCATGCCGCTTCCCTCCGGGCGATCGTTCGTCGGACACCTCGCCGACCAGACTTCCCGGCACACCAGGGCGCAGACCACGCGATCCCGGTCACCGGGTCCGCGGGCCCCGGGCAACTGTGCCATGCCCGCGGCCTCCTGTCCAGGGAACAGCCGATCGCCTGGTCAGCGGACCAATCCTAGGCTCCCGGCGGTCACCGGTGCCGGGCACCCTCGTGCTGCGCGTGCCCCACCGGCTCCACCTGGAGGGTGGAGTGGTCGATGGAGAAGTGCCGCGACAGGCACTCGTGCAGCCGGTCCAGGAGCCGCCCGGTGTCGGAGAGGGCGGAGTCCTCGACCACCACGTGCGCCGACAGCACCGGGACGCCCGAGGTGATGGTCCAGGCGTGCAGGTCGTGCACGTCCAGGACGCCGGGCTGGGTCCGCAGGTGGCGGCGGACCTCGCCGAGGTCGACGTCGCGCGGCGCGGCCTCCAGCAGGATGTGCAGGGCCTCGTCGAGCAGGTGCCAGGCGCGCGGCACGATGAACAGCGCGATGGCGAGCGACGCCACGGAGTCCGCGCGCTCCCAGCCGGTTGCCCAGACGACCAGGGCGGCCACCACGACCCCGGCCGAGGACAGCAGGTCGCCGAGCACCTCCAGGTAGGCGCCGCGCAGGTTGAGGCTCTCGGACTGGCCGCGGTGCAGCAGCACCAGGGCGACCAGGTTGGCGGCCAGGCCCACCGCGGAGAAGGCCAGCATGGCGGGGGCGGACACGGGCTCGGGGTCGATCAGGCGGCGGACCGCCTCGTAGCCGATGAACCCGCACAGCGCGAACAGCAGCAGGGCGTTGGCCGCGGCGGCCAGGATCTCCGCCCGTTGCAGGCCGAAGGTGCGCTCGGCGCTGGACGGCCGGTTCGCGATCCACACGGCGAACAGGGCCAGGGCGATCCCGAAGGAGTCGACCGCCATGTGCCCGGCGTCGCCCAGCAGGGCGAGGCTGCCCGTGGCCAGGCCGCCGACGACCTGGAGCACCATGACGCCGATCGTCAGTCCCAGGACGAGCAGCAGGCGCCCGCGGTGCGCTCCCGCGGCGGTGTGGTGGTCGTGCCCCATGCTCCCTCCCGTTCCGGCCCGGCGCCGGTCGGGCACCGATGGTTCAGTCACCACTGTTTATACAGCGAAGGCTGTCTATACAGCAAACAGTGTAAAGTGATAATCATGTTGACCCCCGACCAGCGCTTCGCCGCGATCCAGCGCCTGGGCCGGGCGCTCGCCGACCCCACCCGGTGCCGCCTGCTGCTGGCCCTGCTGGACGGCCCCGCCTACCCCGCACGGCTCGCCGACCAACTGGGACTGACCCGGCAGAACGTCTCCAACCACCTGGCCTGCCTGCGCGAGTGCGGTCTGGTGCGCACCGTGGCCCAGGGGCGGCAGACCCGCTACTCCCTGGTGGACGACTCGCTGCGGCACGCCCTGGAGGACCTGCTGCACGTGGTGTGGGGAACGGCGGTGGAGCACACCCCGCCGGGCGAGAACCTCCCGGTGACGGTCGACTGAGCCCCGGCGAGCGGTATCCGCCGCCGGTCAGCCGGACATGGCCTCCCGCCACTGGCGCGCCCGGGCGCCCTCGTCCAGCAGCGCGCAGTCCCCGCACTTGCCGCCGCCCGGCACCCGGTAGTACAGGCAGCAGGACCGGCGCACGAAGAACCGGTGCGGCCGGTCGGCGTCGGGCCGGACCACCTCGCCCAGCCCGGCCAGCGGCGGCCGCCGCAGGAGCGCGGCGGCGACCGCCGCGGCGCGGTCGGCCCACTCGGGGCGTTGCAGTGAGACCATCATCACCGCGCCCCCGACCGCGGCGGCGACGTTGCCCCACAGCAGCCGCTCCGAGACCCGGAGCCGACCGCGCACCGCGGCGCCGAGCCGGGCCAGGTGGCGCTCGACCAGCGGCTCCCACAGCGCCTCGGCGACCTCGTCGGCGTCGTCCGGTGCGGCCGCGGCGCGGCGGGGGCCGCGCAGCCACGAGGTCACCCGTTCGGAGCCCTCCAGCCACAGCAGCGAGGCCGGGGACGCCTCCAGCACCGCCCCCGCGCAGGCCGCGGCCAGGGCCGGGGAGACCAGGCGGGCCGCGAAGCCCAGATGGGTCACCGAGGCCGCCACCCGCGGCTCGACCGGTCCGTACCGGGCCGTCAGCCACGCGACGCGGGCGTCCAGCACGCCGGGGTCCTCGTACAGCTCCGCGAAGGAGCGCAGCCCCGCGGGCGCGTCGCCGTCGACGGGACGCAGGTCGAAGTAGCCGCCCAGGGCGGCCAGCGCCCCGAACACCTGCCGGTCGTCCGGGAGCCGCTCGGGGGCGGTCGGCGGCGTCACCTCTCCTCCGCGCGGGCCGGAGCGGTGCGGGAGGAGTCGAGCAGCGCCTGGTACACCGCCTCCACCCCGCGGACCAGGCCGCGCAGGGTCTCCACGTCCAGGGAGCGCAGTGCCGCCAGGGTGCGCTCGCGGCTCGTCCCCCACATGTCGTCGATGAGGGCGCGCCCCTTCTCCGTCAGGTCGACCCGGCGCACCCGCCGGTCCGCGGGGTCCTCCCGGCGCAGGACGAGCGAACGCGCCGACAGCCGGTCCACGATGCCGGTGAGTGTGGCAACACTCACACCGATCCGCTCGGCCAGTTCGTGGGTGGGTGTGTTGCCGTCGACGGCCAGCGCCACCAGGACCTTGAGCTGCTGGATGGTCAGCGTGGTGCTCAGCAGCGGCAACGAGCGGTCCCGTACGAACAGCCTGAGCTGGCGTACTTCCAGGTCCCGCAGGCGCTCGATCAACTCGCATTTGGCATCAGACGTGTCGCTGTCCATCCCGGTTCCCGCTCCCCGCCCTGATCGATAACCGATCATTCCCTGATATGTCCCTGATTTGTATCACTCTGGCATGATCTTCAATGCCATGCGAAGTATCGTGGGGACGCGTGCCCGGCTGAACACCCGTATGGCCTTCCTGTAGCGGCGCTGGCCGGACCAGACGCGACCGCTCATCACGCGGTGCCCAACTCTGACGTGAACCATTCTGGTTGAGGAGCCCTTACCCATGTCCAAACTGGCCAGGCTCAGCCTCGGCAACCGGGCGCTGATCCTGCTGATCACACTCAGCGCACTCGTCTTCGGTGCGATCACGGCAGGGTCGATGAAGCGCGAACTCATGCCGTCGTTCGACATCCCCATGGCCGTGGTCGGCGCCCAGTACCAGGGGGCCTCGCCGCAGGTCATGGAGACCGCGGTCACCGAGGTGCTGGAACAGGCCGTCAAGGGCGTCCCGGGGGTGACCGGCTACACCTCCACCTCCAGCACCGGTTCCGCCCAGGTCATCGCCGAGTTCGACTACGGCGACTCCACCGACGACGCCGTCCGCGCCATCCAGCAGGCCGTGGACCAGGTCGAGCCGATGCTCCCCGAGGACGTCGCCCCCTACGTCATGGCGTTCGGCACGGACGACATCCCCGTCGTCATGCTGGCCGTCGGAACCGGCGACGACGAGAAGGCCCAGAAGCTCGCCGAGCCCATCGAGGAGCTGCTCGTCCCCGAACTGGAGTCCATCGAGGGGGTCCGGGCCGTCCAGGTCACCGGCGTGCGCGAGTCCAACGTCGTCATCACCCCCGACGAGGACGAACTGGAGAACGCCGGCTACACCGTCGCCGACCTCACCAACGCGTTGCAGGCCAGCGGCCGACTGCTGCCCGGCGGCCAGATCACCGAGGACGACCGCACCCTCACCGTGACCACCGGCGGACGCCTGGAGTCGGTCGAGGAGATCGAGAACATCTGGCTGACCCCCAGCGGAGCCGCCGCCGCGGCGCTGCCCGGCATGCCCGGCGCCCGGACCCCCGACCCGGTCAAGCTCTCCGAGGTCGCCGACGTCGAACTCGTCATGGACGAGGCCAGCAGCATCACCCGCACCAACGGCGAGCCCAGCCTCGGCGTCATGGTGACCAAGACCCCCGACGGCAACACCGTCGAGGTCTCCGAGCAGGTCCAGGCGCGGGTCGCCGAACTGGAGGACCAACTGGGCGAGGACACCAACATCACCGTGGTGTTCGACCAGGCCCCCTACATCAACGACTCCATCGTCGCCATGGCCGAGGAGGGGCTGCTGGGCCTCGGCTTCGCCGTCCTCGTCATCCTGGTCTTCCTGCTGTCGGTCCGCTCCACCGTCGTCACCGCGGTGTCCATCCCGGTCTCCCTGCTCATCGCGATCCTGGGCATGTGGGCCTTCGACTACACCCTCAACCTGCTCACCCTGGGCGGGCTGACGGTGGCCGTGGGACGCGTGGTCGACGACTCCATCGTGGTCCTGGAGAACATCAAGCGGCACCTGGGCTACGGCGAGGAGAAGTACACCGCCGTGTTCACCGGCGTGCGCGAGGTGGCGCTGGCCATCACCTCGGCCACGCTGACCACCATCGCCGTGTTCCTGCCGGTCGGGTTCGTCGGCGGCCAGGTGGGCGAGCTGTTCCGGCCGTTCGCGGTGACCGTCAGCATCGCGCTCGCCGCCTCGCTGCTGGTGTCCCTCACGATCATCCCGGTGCTGGCCTACTGGTTCATGAAGCCCAGGGTCGTTCCGCCCGAGGAGGTGGAGCGCGTCAAGGCCGAGGAGTACCAGCGCGAACTGCGCTCCCCGTTGCAGCGCGGATACCTGCCGGTGATCCGCTGGGCCACCCGCCACCGGTGGGTCACCCTCCTGGCCGCCGTCGTGATCCTCGTCGGCACCTTCGCGATGACCCCCTACATCAAGACGAACTTCATCGAGGACCAGGGGCAGAACACCGTCAGCGTGGTCCAGGAGCTGCCGGTCGGCACCTCCCTGGAGGCCGCCGACGCCGAGGCCGCCAAGGTCGAGGAGGAGTTGGAGAAAGTCGCCTGGATCGAGTCCTACCAGGCGACCTTCGGCAGCGGCGACATGCTGACCGCCATGTTCGGCGGCGGCGCCAGCTCCATCACCTACACCATCACCACCGACCCCGACGGCGACCAGGCCGCCTACCGGGAGGAGCTCCGGGAGATCCTGGAGGAGATCGACACCGAGGCCGAGGCGCGCATCGACGCTGCCAGCGGCTTCGGCTCCGCCCTGGAGGTGGTGGTCCGGGCCGACGACCCCGACACCCTCACCGAGGCCACCGGGCTGGTCGAGGAGACCCTCCGCGACATCCCCGGCGCGGCCGACGTGCAGAGCAGCCTCGCCGCCACCCAGCCCGCCTTCGAGGTCCGCGTCGACGGCGAGAAGGCCGCCGAGGAAGGGCTCACCGAGGCCCAGGTCGGCCAGGCCGTGACCGCGGCCTTCCAGGGCACCACCGTCGGCACCGCGACCATCGAGGACGTCCAGTACGACATGGTGCTGCGCGTGGACGACCGGCCCGCCGACGTCGAGGCGCTGGAGAACCTGAAGATCACCACCCCCTCCGGCAAGGAGGTCAAGCTCTCCAAGGTCGCCGAGGTGGAGGAGGTCCTCCAGGCGCCCGAGCTGAGCCGCAGCGACGGGTTCCGCAGCGCGACCGTCACCGCCACCCCCACCGCCGACGACCTCGGCCGGGTCACCAGCGACCTGTACCTGGCGCTGGAGGAGCTCGACCTGCCCGAGGGCGCCACCGCGACCATCGGCGGGGTCAGCGAGGACCAGAACGAGGCGTTCGCCCAGATGGGGATCGCCATGCTGGTCGCCGTCGTGATCGTCTACCTGATCATGGTGGCCACCTTCAAGAGCCTGCGCCAGCCGCTGGTGCTGCTCGTCTCCATCCCGTTCGCCGCCACCGGTGCGCTGGGCCTGCTCCTGGTGACCGGCATCCCGCTGAGCCTGCCCGCCCTCATCGGCATGCTGATGCTGATCGGCATCGTGGTCACCAACGCGATCGTGCTCATCGACCTGGTGAACCAGTACCGCGAGGAGGGCATGGAGCTGCGCGAGGCCGTCGTCGAGGGCTCCCGGCACCGTCTGCGGCCGGTTCTCATGACCGCGCTGGCCACCATCGGCGCGCTCACGCCCATGGCCCTGGGCATCACCGGCGGCGGAGCGTTCATCTCCCAGCCGCTGGCGATCGTGGTCATCGGCGGCCTGGTCAGCTCCACCCTGCTCACCCTCGTCCTGGTCCCGGTGCTCTACACCATGACCGAGGCGGCCAAGGAGCGCAGGGAGGCGCGTCGCGCCGCCAAGCGGGAGGCCGCGCTCGCCGCGGCCCGCGCCGAGGCGGGACAGACGGCGGTCGCCCGGGAGGAGGCCAAGGAGGACGCCGCGAGCTGATCAACGGGTGCGGTCCTGAGCGGCCGCGACCGACCGGGGCCGCCGCGCACGCGGCGGCCCCTTCGTCATGCCGGGAATCACCCGGACCAGTTTTCGGTCACTCTCCGTAAGATTAATGATGCGTTGAGTTGATGAACTGACTTGTGAAAAGCGGGTTACGGAGGGCAAGCTTTCGCCCCATGGGAACCAGCAACACCGATCTCGACGAACTCGTCCGCGAAGAACTCGGCGCGGAGCCCTCCCAGGAGGCCAAGGACTACGCCCGCCGCCTCTACGAGAAGTACCGCCTGCCCGACACCCTCCACACCCCCGTCGAGTCCCGGACGGGCACCGAGACCTGCCGCGCCGCGCTGCCTTCGGTCGTGCCGCAGCCAGCGGCGGAGAGCAGCCGTCCCGCGGGAGGCTCCTCAGGAGTCTGACGCGGGGTCCCAGACCAGCTCGAACCAGACCGTCCGCCCCAGGCCGTCCGCGCGGGCGTCCACCCCCCACTTGGCCGCCAGCGCCTCCACCAGGTCCAGCCCCCGCCCGTGCTCGCTGACGTCGTAGGGGTCGCGGTGCTGGGGGCGGGGCAGCTCCGGGCTGCCCAGGTCCCGGACCTCCACCCGGGTCCAGCCCGCGGCGGTGTAGACCACCACCTCGAACTTGCCCCCGGGGGCGCCCGAGGAGCTGTGGGTCACCGCGTTCGTGGCGATCTCACTGGTCAACAGGGTGGCGGTGGCGAGTTCGGGACAGTCGCCGAGCTGACGCGCCACGAAACGGCGGGCGTGCCTGATCTGGTTGGCCAGACCGGGGAAGCGGCGTCGGGCGGGGATACCGCGTGCCTCGGGGTGGGGAAAAGAACGCTCGTGCATGGGCTTCGCCGGTGCTTCGGAGGACAGGTGGAAAACAGGACCGGTACGTTGGCGGGGGACCAAGGCAGGCGGCCGGGTCGAGGACTGCGCTGTCGGCAGATCGGTCATGTGATCACTCCCCAGGGACATGGGAGGGGGCCATGCCGTCGGTAGGGCCGCGTGGACCGCCCTGTTCGGCCGACACCACGATGGGGGTCCGTCCATGCCCGGCAGGGTCACGGCGCGAGCGTGGTCAGCCCAGGAAAACGGTCCCGCGGGGTTACGGGTGAGCGTCGTGGCGTTATGGACTTTTCTCCACCGAAAAGAATACGGGCGGCAATCGCCGATGAGCCAGGTGGGGTGTACCAAAAGAGAATCAGGCGCAACAAAACGTGATGATCAATCGATAGCGGGCGAGCTGCACCCCGCCCGCGCGACTCCTGACGCCCGCCGCAACCGGTGACGCCGAATTGCGGCGGAGTTCACGGCGTGTTCACGGTCCCGACCGGCATTTCCGAAACCGTGGGGAGGGTTCGACGGTCCGCCACGCGCCGACGGCCTGTCGTCCCGCAGAGGCCCGGCGTCGGTGCGGTGGCACAGGACACCTCGTGCACCCGACCAGGAGGACACGTGACCGAAACCGCCTCCCGCCGACCGCTGCCGGTCGTCGGCCCCGCCGGAGGACGGGCCCGGGCGACCTGCCGGTTCCGCTGCGGTGACGCCTGCTACCACGAGGCCCCCAACACCAGCGACAACGCCTACTTCGGAGACGTCTACGCCGGCCTGCTGTCCCGGCGCGGAATGCTGCGCTCCGGCGCGGTCGGCGCCGCGGTCGCCGCCCTGGCGGTGGGCGGCGCCGCACCGGCGGCCGCCGGGCCCGGCAACGGCGGCCGCCACGCAGGCCCCCGGCTGGAGTTCACCCCGGTGCAGCCCAACGCCGACGACCGGGTCACCGTGCCCTCCGGATACCGCCACCGCGTCGTCGTGCGCTGGGGCGACCCGGTCGTCCCCGGTGCCCCCGAGTTCGACTTCGCCCGCCAGACCGCCGAGGCGCAGGAGAAGCAGTTCGGCTACAACTGCGACTACGTCGGCTTCTTCCCGATCGGCTCGCGGCGCGCCCTGCTCTGGGTGAACCACGAGTACACCAACGAGAGCCTGATGTTCGCCGGCTACACCGACGGCTCGGACGCCGACGAGGAGCAGATCAGGATCGCCATGGCCGCGCACGGCGGATCCGTGGTGGAGATCGAGCGGACCGGCGACGCCGGGGAGTGGCGCCTGGTCACCAGGGGACGGCGCCCCTACAACCGCCGCATCACCGCGACCACCCCGATGAAGCTCACCGGCCCCGCGGCAGGGCACGCACTGCTGCGCACCGCGGCCGACCCCTCCGGCACCAGGGTGCTGGGCATGCTCAACAACTGCAGCGGCGGCACCACCCCCTGGGGGACCGTGCTGACCGCCGAGGAGAACTTCAACCAGTACTTCGTGGGCGGCGAGGGCGCGCCGGAGGAGGCCAAACCCGCCCTGCGACGCTACGGCATCGCCACCTCCGGCGACACCCGCCGCGGCAACCGCCGGTTCGACCGGGTCGACGAGCGCTTCGACCTGTCCAAACACCCCAACGAGGCCAACCGGTTCGGCTACATCGTCGAGATCGACCCGTTCGACCCCCACCACCAGCCGCGCAAGCGCACCATGCTCGGCCGGTTCAAGCACGAGGCCGCCACCGTCCGGCTCACCGAAGACCAGCGGGTCGCCGTCTACATGGGGGACGACGAGCGTTTCGACTACATCTACAAGTTCGTCAGCGACAAGAAGCACCGCGCCGGTGCGCGCCGCCACAACGACACCCTGCTCGACTCGGGCACCCTCTACGTCGCCCGGTTCACCGGCAACAGCCCCGCCGAACAGATCGACGGCTCCGGCGCCCTGCCCGAGGACGGCGCGTTCGACGGGACCGGCGAATGGATCCCGCTGTGCGACGCCCAGCGCAGCTACGTCGACGGCTTCACCGTCGCCGAGGTCCTGGTCCACACCCGGCTCGCCGCCGACAGGGTCGGCGCCACCAAGATGGACCGCCCCGAGGACATCGAGGCCAGCCCGGTCACCGGCAAGGTGTACTGCGCGCTCACCAACAACTCCGCCCGCGAACCCGGCCAGGCCGACGAGGCCAACCCGCGCGCCGCCAACCGGCACGGCCACGTCCTGGAGATCACCGAGCACCGCAACGACTCCGGCGCCACCACCTTCACCTGGACCGTGGTCCTCGTCTGCGGCGACCCCGAGGACCCCGCCACCTACTACGCCGGATACGACAAGTCCAGGGTCGCCGCGATCTCCTCCCCCGACAACCTCACCTTCGACCGCGCCGGCAACCTGTGGATCTCCACCGACGGCCAGCCGGGCACCCTGGGCGTCAACGACGCCCTGCACGTGATGCCGGTCGAGGGACGCCACCGCGGCGAACTCAGGACCTTCGCCACCGTCCCGGTCGGCGCCGAGTGCTGCGGCCCCTGCATCACCCCCGACGACCGGACCGTCTTCATCGCCCCCCAGCACCCGGGCGAGAACGGCACCCTGGAGCACCCCACCAGCACCTGGCCCGACGGGGACTTCCCCCGCCCGTCGGTGGTCGCGATCTGGCACGCCAAGGGCAGGAAGGTGGGCTCGGCCTGAACCGCCCGGCCCGCGCCCCGGCCCCTCCCGCCGACGGCGCGGACCGGGACGGCCACCGCCAACCCCCCGCCCCGGGCGGCCCTCGAAACGTTCAAACCGCGGCGGGGCCGCCCGCCCGGCGGGACGGAACATGGCAGGATCGCTCCCATGGTGCACAGAGGTGACGTTCCCCGGATCGACGTTCCCTCCGCCGGGATCCACCGGGCGGACCCGCAGCGCTACGACGGCCGCATGCCGTACCGCAGGACCGGACGCAGCGGACTCGACCTGCCCGCGATCTCGCTCGGACTGTGGCACAACTTCGGGGACGACCGCCCCCTGGAGACCCAGCGCGCCATCCTGCGGCGCGCCTTCGACCTGGGCATCACCCACTTCGACCTGGCCAACAACTACGGCCCGCCGCCCGGCGCCGCCGAACTCAACTTCGGCCGCATCCTGCGGGAGGACTTCCGCGCCTACCGCGACGAACTGGTGATCTCCACCAAGGCCGGGTGGGGCATGTGGCCCGGCCCCTACGGCGACGGCGGCTCCCGCAAGTACCTGCTGGCCAGCCTCGACCAGTCGCTGGCGCGCATGGGCCTGGACCACGTCGACATCTTCTACAGCCACCGCTACGACCCCTCCACCCCGCTGGAGGAGACCATGTCGGCACTCGACACCGCGGTGCGCTCCGGAAAGGCGCTGTACGCGGGCATCTCCTCCTACTCCCCGCAGCACACCGTCGAGGCCGCGGCGATCCTCCGGCAGATGGGCACCCCGCTCCTCATCCACCAGCCCTCCTACTCCATGGTCAACCGGTGGATCGAGGAGGGCCTCCTCGACACCCTCGAGGACGAGGGGATCGGCTGCATCGTCTTCTCCCCGCTGGCCCAGGGCATGCTCACCGACAAGTACCTCGACGGCGTCCCCGCCGACTCCCGCGCCGCGGCGGGCAAGTCCCTCTCCCCGGACTGGCTCACCGAGGACAACCTCGCCCGCATCCGCGCCCTCAACGAGATCGCGGCGCGCCGCGGGCAGAGCCTCGCCCAGATGGCGATCGCCTGGACCCTGCGCGACCCCAGGGTGACCTCCGCGCTCATCGGAGCCAGCAGCGTCCGGCAGCTCGAGGAGAGCGTCGCGGCGGTGCGGTCCCCGGAGTTCACCGACACCGAACTGGCCGAGATCGACCGGTACGCCTCCGACATCGGCGTCAACATCTGGCGCACCTCCAGCCACGCCTGACCGCGCCGCCGACCGCCCGCGCGGGAGGCGCTCCGGGGAAGGAGACGAGCATGCCCAGGCCGGGAACGTCCGGCACCCTGCCGTACGAGACCCCTGCGCGCCCGCCCGGCCGCCGGTCCGCGGCGCCCCCCGCGCTGCTGCGCCGCCCCCGCGTCCTCGCCGGAGCGGTCCTGCTGGCCCTCCTGGCCCTGCTGGCCTGGCTCGGCCCCCTCGCCGCGCCGTGGGGGTTCACCGAACGCGACCACACCAGCTTCCTGCAGCCGCCCTCGCCCCGGCACTGGTTCGGCACCGACGCCACCGGCCGCGACCTGTACGTCGTCACCCTGGTGGGGCTGCGCAAGTCGCTGGTGATCGGGCTGCTCGTCGCGGTGCTCACCACCGCGGCCGCCGCGGTCGTGGGCGCGGTCTCCGGATACTTTCCCGGGCTGCCCGACCGGGTGCTGACCTGGCTCACCGACCTGGCCCTGGTCGTGCCGCCCCTGCTCGTCCTGGCCGTGCTGTTCCCCGTGGCCGAGCGGGGCGGCTGGCTCGCCCTCGTCCTGCTGCTCGCCGCGTTCGGCTGGATGGTCACCGCCCGGATGGTGCGGGGGGCCACCCGCTCGCTGCGCCGACGCGAGTACGTCCGAGCCGCCCGCTACCTGGGAGCGTCCCCCACCGCCATCATCGTCCGCCACCTCCTGCCGAACCTGTCCGCGCTGCTCGTCGCGGACGTCACCGTCAACGTCAGCGCCGCGGTCATCGCCGAGACGGGACTGTCCTACGTCGGACTGGGCGTGCAGCCGCCCGACGTCTCCCTGGGCACCCTCATCGCCGACGGCACCCGGTACGCCACCACCCACCCCTGGTTGTTCGGCTTCTGCACCGGACTGCTCGTCCTCCTCGTCCTGGCCGTCAACCTCCTCGGCGAGGGCCTCCACGACGCCCTCACCCGCGACACCCCCGCCCCCCGCCTCTGAACGCGGCGTCCCGACGGCAGGCCGACCACCCCGCAGGCCCCGGACGGGCAGCCCTCTCCGGGCCGGGACCGCCGCAGCGGCCACGGTCTAGGATGCACACCGTGACCGGAACCGAGACGCACCCCGAACCGGCGTCTCCGCCCGAGACGACCCCCACGCGCCCGCCGGGCGAGCCCGTGCTGTGCGTCGAGGACCTCCACGTCACCTTCCCCGGAACCGGTCCCGGCGGCGACGTGCGAGCGGTGCGCGGCCTCAGCTACCGGCTGCACCGCGGCGAGATCCTGGGCGTCGTCGGAGAGTCCGGAGCCGGGAAGTCGGCCGCCGCCCTGGCCGTACCGGGACTGCTGCCCGACCACGCCCGGGTGTCCGGCTCGATCCGGCTCAACGGACAGGAACTCCTCGGCCTCGACGAGCGGAGACTCGCCGCGGTGCGCGGCAGCACCGTCTCCATGATCTTCCAGGACCCGCTGGCGGCGCTCACCCCGGTCCGCACCGTCGGCTCCCAGTTGGCCGAAGCCGTCCGACTCCACCAGCCCCGGCTCTCCCGGAGACAGGCCCGGGACCGCGCCGTGGCACTCCTGCGCAGGGTCGGCATCCCCGACGCCGACCGCCGCGTCGACTCCTTCCCCCACGAACTCTCCGGAGGAATGCGCCAGCGCGTCATGATCGCCATGGCGCTGGCCAACGACCCCGACGTCATCCTCTGCGACGAACCCACCACCGCCCTGGACACCACCGTCCAGGCCCAGATCCTCGACCTGCTCGCCGCGGTCCGCCGCGAGACCGGCACCGCGATCGTCGTGATCACCCACGACCTCGGCGTGGTGGCGGAGATCGCCGACCGGGTGCTGGTCATGTACGCCGGACGCCCGGTGGAGACGGGAACCGTGGCCCAGGTGTACCGCCGCCCCCGCATGCCCTACACCATGGGCCTGCTGGGCGCCCTCCCGCGCGTGGACACCCCCGACCCCGTGCCGCCGACCCCCATCCCGGGGACACCGCCGCCGCCCACCGAGCCGCACCGCGGCTGCCCGTTCGCGCCGCGCTGCCCCGTCGCACTCCCGCGCTGCGGCACCGACCCGCCCGCACTGCTGCCGGTGGACCCCGCCCCCCACGACCCCGGGCACCGCGCGGCCTGCCACCGCACCGCAGAGATCACCGCCCGCGGCTGGACCCCGGCCGACCTCTACCCGCCCCCCGAACACCCCCGGCCCGCCGCACCGGTCCCCAGGGACCGGCGGCCCGTCGTGCTGGCCGTCGACAACCTCGTCAAACACCACCCGCTGCACGGCGGAACACTCCTCAGACGCCGGGTGGGCACCGTGCGGGCCGTCGACGGGATCAGCTTCGACCTGCGCGAACACGAGACCCTGGCCCTGGTGGGGGAGTCCGGCGCGGGCAAGACCACCGTCCTCACCGAAATCCTCGAACTGACCCGTCCCGACCACGGCAGGATCACGGTGCTGGGCCGCGACACCGGCACGCTCACCCCGAAGCAGCGGTTCGCCCTCCGCCGCGACCTCCAGGTCGTCCTCCAGGACTCGTCCGAGGCCCTGGACCCGCGCATGACGGTCGCCGAGATCGTCGCCGAACCGCTGCGCGTCCACCGCCACCCCCGCAGGCAGGTCCCGCACCGGGTCCGGGAACTGCTGGCCCTGGTCGGCCTGGACGACTCCCACGCGCGGCGCCGCCCGGCCCAACTGTCCGGAGGGGAGCGCCAGAGGGTCGGCATCGCCCGCGCCATCGCCCTGCAACCCCGGCTGCTGCTGCTGGACGAGCCGGTGTCGGCACTGGACGTGTCCGTGCGCGCCGGCATCCTCGCCCTGCTCGCGGAGCTGCGCGCCCGACTGGGACTGTCCTGCCTGGTCGTCGCGCACGACCTGGCGGTGGTCCGGCACATCGCCGACCGGGTCGCCGTCATGCACCGGGGCGTGCTCGTGGAGATCGGCGACACGGAGTCGGTCTACACCGCCCCCCGCCACCCCTACACCCAGGCGCTGCTGGCCGCGGTGCCCGTTCCCGAGCCCGCAACGGACCGCCGAGCCGCCCGCGCCGTCGCGGCCGCCGAGCCGCCCGACCCCGCCGCGGCCCCGTCGGGGTGCCGGTTCCGGACCCGATGCCCCCGGTACCTGTCCCTGACCGAAACGGACCGGCGGCGCTGCGAGACGCAGCCTCCCCGGCCGCGCAGGCTCGGGGACGCCGACCACCAGGTCGCCTGCCACCACGCCTGAGCGGCCGGGGACCGCGGGGCATCGGCACCGCTCAGGGGCGCAGCGCCCGCCCCAGCAGCCACCCGGCGACCGCACCGGCCAGGGACAGCGACGCGGGAGCCAGGAACAGGTCCCAGTCGGGCGAAGGCCGCGACGCCACGAGGGCGGAGTCGACGAGGAGCGCCGCCACCGGCGCACCCAGGGACGCCGCGGCGTCGCGGACCCCGCGGTCGCGGTGCGGGCCGCGGTGCACCAGGGCGGCCAGGGCCGCGGCGACGAGAGCGCAGACGAAGCCGGAGGAGCCGTACCACAGCACGACCCCGTCGAAGGAGGACAACTGCTCGGCGGGCGCGGCCCGCAGGATCACCCCCGCTCCCGCGGTGTTGCAGACGAACCACGCCACCAGGCCGACCAGCCAGCAGACCACCAGGTTCACGTCGCCTCCTCAGGCGCAGGTCTCGTAGGGGACGTACAGGCGGGTGCCGTTCACGGGAGCGCCCAGGTACTCGGCGCCGACCACCGTCAGCGATTCGTCCCCCCAGGTGCCGCCCAGTCCCAGGCTCACCCCGAGCTTGACGTTGCCGCTCAACTCGTGGATGTTGCTGTCGTCGTCGTAGCGCACCCGCGAGGTCCGCCCCTCCTCGAACAGCCACCGCTCGAACGGGCCCGGATCGTCCCCCAGCTCGGTGGGGGCCAGCGAGTCCCAGGTCAGCGGAAGCACCTGGTCGTCGACGACCCAGCCCATCCACTCCTCGACCATGGCGCGCTCCTCGGCGGTCTCCACCGCCAACTCGGTGGTGGTCATCGTGACCCCCGAGCCGTCCGCGGCGAGCTGGACCAGTTCCACCCCGGTGATCCGCCCCTCGGCGTCGCGGGTGACGGTCATCGTGCCGGTGCGCTCCCCGCTGGGCTTCCAGTCGTCGACGACCCAGTCCGCGCCGATGCTCGCCGTGCCGCCGAGCGAGTACGTGGTGGACACGCTCCCGTCGCGGGAGTCCACGGACTCGGTGAGCGCCGCCGTCACCCCGACCGCGCCCTGCACCTGCAGTTTGGGGCTGAGCGACCAGCCCTGGACACCCTCGCCGCTGTCCTTGTCACCGTTCCGCTTGCGTTCGTTGCCGACGTTGAGTCCGGCGTGGCCGTCGACGCCCAGCTCGGCCTCCACCCCGGTCCGGACGATGTCCGGGGCGGGGATGTCGGGCCCCCAGATCAGGTCGACCCCCCAGCCGATGATCGGGCTGACGCTCTTGGTGATGTCGATCCGCTGCCGGGTACGCAGGTCGTCCATGAGCTGCTCGGCCTCCTCCGGACTGTCGAAGACCCAGGTGCTGCCGTTGGGCACGCTCAGGCCGCCGCCGACGCTGACCTCCGCGCCGAGCTGGAACGCCCTGGTCACGTTGAGGCTGGCGCCCGCCCCCAGGGAGGCTTCCAGTTTGGCCGTGTCCACGAGGGTTACACGGGTCTCGCCGTCGGAGAACGACTCGGTGATGAACGAGAACTCCTCGCCCAGGGTGACGACGACCTCGACCTGGTAGCCCGACACGTCCGTCATGCGGGTCTGCAGGCAGCGCTCGGGCTCGTAGTCGGCGTCGGCGGCCTCGGTGGACGCTTCGCAGCCGTCGAGCCGCAGGGCCAGGCAGACAGCGCGGGCGAGGCCGTCCGCCACAGGGCGGGGCAGCGCCACCACGGCGACGGCCGCCGCGATCGCGCAGACGAGCAGCAGGACGGCGGCGTACTCGATGAGGCTGCCGCCGCGGTCGCTTCGGGGCCAACGCATGCCGGGGACTGTAGGGATTGCCCCCTGTGGGCGGATAGCAGCCTAGGCTCCAATTCCAGGTGGGTCCGCGGGCCCAGCGGAGGCGGCGGTCAGCGGAAGACGGAGGCGACCTCGGCGGCCAGCTCCAGATAGGCCAGGTGGGTGGCGTCGCGCAACCGGGCCAGGTCCACCGGCCCGCCCTCCGCCAGGTGCGGGTCCTCGGGGATGCGCAGCACCCGGCGGCAGCGGTCGGAGAAGTGGCGTTCCAACTGGTCGAGGTCGATCCCCGTGGTCTTGCCGACCCGGGAGACGACCGCCACGCAGGAGCGGGCGAGTGCGGCGTGTCCGTTGGTCTCCAGCCAGTCCAGGGTGGCGGAGGCGCTGCGCGCCCCGTCCACGGAGGGCGGGCAGACCACCACGATCTGGTCGGCCGATGCCAGGATCGCCCCCATCGCGGGGTGCAGCATGCCGGTCCCGCAGTCGGTGATGCAGATCGAGTAGAAGCGTTCCACGATCCCCGCGATGTGGCGGTAGTCGCCGTCGCTGAGGGGCCGGTGCGCGTCGGGGTCGGCACCGGAGGAGAGGAACTCCAGGCGGGACGGCGCCTGCCCGGTGAAGCTCCGCACGTCCGAGTAGCGTTTCAGGATCTCCCGGTGGGCCACCAGGTCGCGGGCGGTGCGCTGGGTGCGCAACTGGGTGTGCAGCCGTTCGGTGAGGGTGCCCCCGTGCGGGGTGGCGTCCACCGCGATCACCCGGTCTCCGCGCTCTTCGGCCAGCACCGACCCGAGACCGACCGCGGTGGTGGTCTTGCCGACGCCGCCTTTCATGCTGAGCACGGCGATCCGGTGGTGGCCGCCCACCACGGGGCCGCGCACCAGGGCGCGCAGTTCCCGGCGGCGCCGCTCCACCTTGGACTCGCCCGGGTTGATCAGGCCGTGGCTGGCCGTGAACACCAGGCGCCGCCACCCCTCGCTCGGGGGGCGCTTGGCGGGACGCAGCAGCGACTCGGAGGTCAGGTCCGCGGCTGTTCCCGGACGCGGCACGTCCACAGGAGGCTGGTGGGAGTCCGGATATCGGCGGCCGTCGGCCGGATCCGGTCGGGGAGAGGAAGTTGGAGTCACGGTGCAGCGCTTTCTGCCACCGCGGCCCGCGGCCGCGGACCTACGGGAACGCGCCCGCATTTTACGCATTCCGACTGTCAAAGCACAGGGCTACGCCGACCCAAACGGTTCTGGGCCTCTGGGCCCAGCCGAAGCCGGGAAACCACGTGGGCCTGGGGCCACCACATCGGTGCCCCGGCCACTGGGCGGAGCGGCATCCCTCCGCCTGCGGTTTCCCCGCACCGCCGGAGAACCGGCCGGCGGCCGGCCTTCTGACCGCAGCAGGCACCGAAAAGGCACCGTGCCCTGTCGGCCGTCCTCCTCCCGGGGGCGGGGACTACTCGTCCTCCGCCCACGGCAGCGGGCCGCTGCCGAACTCGTAGCAGGGACTCTCGTACATGGTGACCGGTTCGGGGTAGGAGACGCCGCCGTCGGTGCTCTCCGAGCAGCGCCACGGATAGTAGGCCCCGCTTTCGGGATCGAACCGGTGGAAGAACTTCACGTACCGCTCGGCCCACTCGGGGTTGTCGTCCCCCAGGTAGGCGACGACCTCGGTGGAGCCGTCGTCGTCCAGGTCCGTCGTCTCCACGATGCGCTGCCCCGCGGTCAGCGGGCCGCTGAGACTGAACTGCGTGACGCTCTCCGGAAGGTCCGGGCGCAGCCAGGAGACCTGTTGCAGGCCCGCCACCCCGGCGTACTTGGTCAACAGGAAGAACGTGCCGTCCTCCGCGACGGTCCAACTGTCGTCGAAGTCGGCGGGAGGCAGGGGGACGAACCCGGTGGGAGGCTCGTTGAGGTTGCTGGCCACCAGTGCGCCGTTCTCGTCGAACAGGAAGATCCTGGTGGTCTTGGTCGCTCCGGTCACCGGGTGGGCCTCGAGTTCGGCCTCGGCCACCAGCGCGCGCACCGGAGCGTCCTGGTAGGTCAGGCCCTCGACGGTGTGGACGTCGGCGGAGCATCCGGAGCAGCCGAGGTCCCGGACGAGCTGCGCTTCGGCGGACAGCGGTTCGGCGGACGGCTCCGGGGCGGCAGAGCCGTCGGAGACGCAGCCCGTCCCGGCGGCGAGCAGGACCGCGGCGACGACGACGCGGGTACGGAAGGAAGGCATCAACCAGTCCTGACAGTGTGGGCGAGCGGCCGACTGCGGGTCACTTCTGGGGAACCCGTGCGGCGCTCACCCAACGGGACTCCCAGTAGGGGTTGCCGAGCACCTGCGTGACGTTCACCGGGTTGCCGGCGTGCACCATCTTGCCGTCGCCGATGTACATCCCGACGTGGGTGGGGGGCGGACCGGGAATGGTCTGGAAGAAGATCAGGTCGCCCGGTTGCAGTTCGCTCTTGCTCACCGGGGGAAGGGCGGCCTGCTGCTGCCACGTGGTCCGGGGGATCTGCACGCCCGCGGCGCGCCAGGCCCCCTGGACGAGTCCGGAGCAGTCGTAGCCGTGCGGACCGGTGCCGCCCCACACGTACGGCAGTCCCTGCTTGGACAACGCCCACTCGACCGCGACCCGGGCGCTGCCCTCACCGATGACCTCACCGCCGTAGTAGCCGACGGGAAAGGTGAAGACGTATTCCTCGGGCTCCTCCGGCCGCTGGACCTCCGTCCAGGTCTCGCCCCCGCACTCGGGCCCCTCCACCAGGCACACCATCTCGCGGACGCTGTCGTGGAAGGTGGCTCCGATCGGGGACTGGGCGACGGCGAGGATGATGCCGGCCACCACAAGCAGTACGGCCCCGACCTCCACGAAGGAGGCGCCGCGGTCGTCCGTGGCAGCGGGGTGGAACCGGGGGGAACGTGAACTCGCCACCGGGGAACTCCTTGGTCAGAGAGATCAACTGACGGGAACGTCCTTGATGGGAAGGAAGCCGGGGATCTCGATGGTGACTTTGTCGACCTCAGGGGGAAGTCGGTAGGAAGCCCAGTAGGTGTTCTGAGCTCCAGGACCTGTAATAAGGGCGAACTGTTTGGTGTTGGAATAGTCGGCGCCGGCGCAGAGACATTCTCCTGCCGAGTCGATGTAGGGGTGGAATCGGATCCCGCTACTCTCGTCGAGAAGTACCAGGCCGCTTGCTTCGGCTGTCCCTAGGTAGTTGTAAGTCTCGTTCTGAAGATAGCTTAGGCTTATGTAGGTAGAACTCTTGTTGTCGAGAGTCCAGATGAGTTGAGCGTAGTCACCGGTTTCGCTGCGTTTTAGTTCTCTGATTTTGATGACTGCGCCGCTCCAGTTGTTGTTGCTTGCCTCGCTGGAGCCGAGCACTGTCTCTTCTGAGGTGCTGGAGGGTGAGGGCGATCCGTTCGGCTGCTTGTTTTCGTCGGCGTATGAGGAAGAAGTGACCAGCAGAGTCAGAGCGATGGGAATCATCAGTGCGCTGGCAGTGATTCGAGGGAGAAGGCGATGAGACACGGGAGCTCCTACTTGGCGAAGGTGACGGTGACCCGACGGTTCTTCCGCCGACCTTCTTCGGTGTCATTGTTGCCCACCGGGTCGTTGGATCCGTGGCCAGCGGTTTCGAACTGGATTCCGTCTCTGGTGACCAATTCTTCGAGTGCTTGACGTACGGACTCAGCCCTTGCTTCGGAGAGAGGGATGTTGATGCTGTCGTCCCCGGTGTTGTCGGTGTAGCCGTCGATGTGGACGGTGGTGGCAGAGGAAGTGTCAATCTCTTCGGCCACGCCCTTCAGGATCTCTTCAGCTTCAGGCGTGAGGTCGGACTCGTTCAGCTCGAAGAGAACGTCGGAGGAGAGTATCACCTGGTTCTCCTCGCTGGAATCCGCTCGTGAGGTGCCGCTCTCGATGTCGTCCTGGAAAGCTCTGAGGTCCAGGATCTGGGGTTCTCCCACGGGAGTCTGGGCGATCTCTTCTTTAGTTCCTGTCGCTTCGATGATTGGAATGTCGAGAAAGTCTGGAGTTACCGGAGTTGTGACTGCTACTTTGTCGACTTCGGGGGGAGGGGAAGGAAAAGCCACCCAGGCGTTGATGGAGTCTCCGGAGGCCAGTAACTCTTTCCCATTCCAAGAGTAGCAATGACAGGTTTTTCCGTCGGTGAGTTTGAGGGGCATGTATCGTTTCTGGTTGACTGTGTCTACCAGTGACACTCCGTCTGGAGTGCTTTGCTGTCCATTGACATTGGAAAGACTGAAAATTACGTAGGCGTCTTCAAAACCTTCGTTTTTTATGGCTATCGACAGCACGACCATCTCTTCGCTGATGCGCTCCAGGGAGATGATGCTGAATCGTAGATTCGTTCCTTCAGAGCTGGCGGTGTAAGTCGAGGTTGCTACAGGGCTAATTTCATTGGAAGGTGTTTCGGTGCTGTTCGGTGTTCCGTCTGCTGATGGGGAAGGAGTAGAGGTTTCCGAGGTAGTTACGCACGCGGAGAGCAGGACTGCACTCAATGCCATGGGGAGAAACAGCCTGGCTGTGCGGGGAAGACCAGATGGAGGGAACGGTTGATCCACGGTGCAGTCTTCCAATCAAGGTGCGAAGCTTGGTCGGCTTGTCTAACAGAAGAGTCGGGAATTATATGAGTCGTAGTGGGAGAGTTTATAGAAAACCCTGAAAGGGTGGCGCTTGATTAAGGTGAAGATGAGGAGTCCTCCTCTTCAGCCGGGTCAGAGACGCCGAAGGGCTTGTAAAGGTACCGTCCTTCCTTTGACACCAGGCGGATCTCGATAAGTTGCCTGGCGTGCTGTTCGCTGCGGATCACTTGGCCGTCGCAGGCAACGCCGACGATCCGGTACTCTGTGCCGAAGACGTAGTTGCAATCGGGCATGACCATCTCGGCTATGGCTGCGGCGTTTCCAAGGCGGACGAACCCTTCCTCCTCGTTCGGTTCGGTTTCGTCGCAGACCGTGTCGGACCAGCCGCGGCTCCGGTCCTCCAGCAGTTCCTTGCGGCAGTTCGCGCCACGGACCTCCACCCGGACGAAGTTGCCGAGCTGTCCCATGCTGTTGTCGCTGGCCCGGATGTCCTCCAGAATCGCCCCGTTCTTCTGGGCGTACTTCTCCGCCTGGGCACGGCCAAGGCCGGGGTCGTAGAGCCGGTAGTACGGGATCTGATGGTTGGCCAGCATCTCGGCCGCGTTGTCACGGGCGACCGCAACCGCGGCCAGTGCGGCGGCATCCGCTGCGGTCTGGGAGCGGCTGCGCAACTGGTTGGCGTCGCCGAGACGCACGAAGAGCATGATCAGTGCTACGAGAGACAGCGTCAGGCCGACGAGCAGGAACAGGCTGGCCTGCCCGCGCTCGTCGGCCGATGGAGACTTAGGTGCGAGGCCCATAGGGGAAGCAGGGTTCCGGAACGGCTTGTTGGCCGCTGTAGCTAGTCGTTGCCGGATCCGCTGGCGGCGGCGGGGTTGAGGATTCGTCCGATTTCGGTGGTTATGGTTGTCGAGATGCTGTTGGGGATATTGACGGCGAATACCGCCACGGCGATTGCGGCCACCAGCACGATGAGCCCCGCGTACTCCACGAAGCTGGCTCCCCGGTCGCTGCGGTGGTGCTGTCGGCGGGTGAGGGCAGTCCGGGCCCTGCGGCGAAGGGAGCGGATCGGGTTCGGCACGAGAACTCCTTCCGAAGACCATTTCCCCGTTTTCCTATTGACAGTTCATCAATCTAGAGTCTGACAGGTCGGGTGCCTAGGGCCTGCGGGCCCAAAAGATCGGACCTGGGAAGAGCTGGACAAATCATCCGGAACCCGGCGCGGTGTGGCCGTTCCAGCGGGCTATCGCCGCCGCTCGACTGGTCACTCCGAGTTTCCGGAAGATGCGGTTGATGTGATTCTTCACGGTTTTCTCGGACAGGAAAAGCTCTGCGGCGATCTCTGCATTGGACAGGCCGCGCGCTATCGCCGCGAGCACTTCGGCCTCCCGTGGGGTCAGGCCCAGGGATGCGGGGTCGACCGGGCCGCGAGGGACAGGGAAGGAGCGGAGGGAGGAGACCAGGGCGGTCGCGGCGACCGGGGAGAGCGGGTTGCCGTTGCTGTGGACCACCTCGCGCAGGGCCCGGGTCAGCTCGTCCAGGGTGAAGTGGCCGTGGACCAGGTAACCGGAGGCCCCTCGGAGCAGCGCGGTCTGGACCACCTCCGGGTCCTCGGTGTGGGTCAGCATGACCACCTTGGTGAGGGAGGCGAGTTCCTCGATCGTGCTGACCCCGTCGCGCACCGGCATGCGGACGTCGAGCAGGACGACGTCGGGGCGGAGCTTTCGGGTCTGCTCGACGGCTTGGACGCCGTCCCCCGCCTCGCCTATGACCCGGATGTCGTCGGAGGTCTCCAGGAGGGTGACCAGACCGGCGCGCACGACGATGTTGTCGTCCACGGCGAGAACGGTGATCGGCGACATGGCGGAGACACCTCTCTCGGGCGGGGTCACGGGGAGTCCTCGCTGCTCTGGGAAGGGGGCGCCAGCGGCACACGCAGGACCACCGTGGTCCCCTCGCCCGGAGCCGTGTCGATGCTCAGACGGCCTCCGGCGCGGGCCGCGCGTTCCCGCATGCCCACCAGACCGTAGTGGCCGGGAGCGGACGAGCCGGGGTCGAAACCCCGTCCGTCGTCGCGGACGGTCATGACCAGGTGCCCGGCGTCGGTGGAGAGCTCCACGGCCACGGTCTCGGCGGCAGCATGCCGGTCGATGTTGGTGAGCGCCTCCCGGAGGATCGCGACGGTCTCGTGGCGTGCAGTGATCAACAGCGGCATCGGTGCGCCGCAGGAGTGCAGTTCTGCCTGAATCCCCGTTGTTTCGGACCACTCACGCAGCACCGTGGCGACCTGGTCGGCGATGGGCAGGTCGGCGGAGCCTTCACGCAGGTCGGTGATGAGTTTGCGGGCCTCCTGCGCGGCGGCCTCGGCGGCGGACACCACCTGGGCCGCGGCGGCCGCCGCACGTTCCGGGTCCTTGCGCAGCCAGATCGGCAGAGCCTGAGCGGCCATGGCTGCGCCCTGCAAGGTTTTGGCCACCGAGTCGTGCATGTCCCGGGCCAGCCGGGCACGTTCCTCCGCGGCGGCCGCCGCGCGCTCGGCCGCGCGCCTCCGCTCCTGTTCCAGGGCCAGTTCCTCGAAGAGGCCACGCAACCGCAGCCCGATATACCCGGCGGTCGGGTAGAGCAGCGGCTGGACGACGACGAGCTGGATGTTCTCCCAGAACGTTTCCGCCGGGGCGGACAGACTCGCCAGGTACAGGAACAGGGCTGTCAGGTAGCCGAAGATCTGCGCCGCCGAAACGCCTGCCACTCCTCTGGTCCCGTACAGCACCCCGGCGGCGGCACTGGTGAGCACCGTGGCGAGGAAGAAGGCTCCCGAGGGGCCGACCACGGCCAGGATCGCCGAAGCGACCAGGGTGTCAGCGGCGATCAGCACCGGGTGGCGCACCACGTGGACGGAGAGCCGCTCCCAGTAACGGGCGAGCAGCCAGGACAGCACCGCGTAGCTGACCAGCATGAGGACGATGCGGACGGAGATCCGCTCCGGGGGAAGCAGGAGCAGCGCGACACCGGTGAGCAGGAAGCGCAACTGGACGAGCAGCCGGGTCAACCCGGTCAACCGTTCCAGCGGTGCTCCTCGCTCCTGCCCGGTCACGGTGCCCATGGCATCACCCGAAGATGGCCGACAGGTCGATGCCGGAGCCGAGGAACAGGCCGCCGCCGATGATCAGCAGCAGCCCGGGCAGCATGGTGGCCGCGGTGACCACGGTGACCTGGGGGTTGAGCTTCTGCGCTCTGCGCCGCAGGAACTGGGCGTCCTCCCGGCGCATGTCGGCGCTGATCGCGTGCAGCGTCTGCACCAGCGGTGCACCCAGGTCCTCGGACTGCTGCAACGCCGTGATGAACTTGCCCAGAGCCTCGTTGGAGTTGCGCTCCCGCAGCGCGGCGAACGCCTCCCGTCTGCTGGTCCCCAGTTCCATCTGGCGCAGGGCCAGTTGGAACTCCGAGGCCAGCACGCCCGGCATGGAGTCGGCCACCCGGGCCAGCGCCTGGCGGAAGGCGAGCCCGGCTCCCACCGTGACCGCCAGGACGTCCAGGAAGTCGGGAAGCTGCCGTTGGATCTCGTCCTGGCGCCTGCGCTGCGCCGAGTACAGCGAGAGGTCGGTGAGCGAGGCAAAGGCCAGCACCACCACGGCGAGCATCGGCGAGCCGTTCAGGAACAGCAGTACCGCCAGGCCGCCGTAGAGCAGCACCTCGCCAGCCTTGCGCTGCGCGTAGCGGCGCACGGTGAGGCCGTCGGGACGTCCGGCCGCGTCGATACGCGCCTGGACTCTCGCCTGGCCGTCCTCGCCCAGCCAGTCGAGGACTATCGAACCGAACGGCCGTCCGATGAGCTCGGTGATGCGGTGCAGGACGAAGGTTCCGTCGCTCTTCCGCTTCGGAGGGGCGGCGACGAAGCTGCCCGCGACCTCGCTCCCGCGGGTCGCCAGGTGCAGGCCCCACACGAACAGGGCCACGCAGAGCGCGCCGAGCAGACCCAGGAGCAGGGAGGTCAGAGGGGTCAGGAGGATGGACATCGGCGTGAACTCCGTGCGTCGGTCAGGCTGCGGGCTCAGAAGTCGATACGGGACATGCGCCGGATCACCACGAACCCGACGGTGAAGAGGGTCAGGGCGGCGCCCAGGACGGCGAGGCCGGCGAAGCTCTCGGTCATCCGGGCCACGGTGCCGGGGGCGATCGTGTTGAGCAGGAAGAGCGACCCCACGCCCATGATCAGCAGCGTCCACGCCGTGTTGGTGGTCTCGCTCAGGATCGTGCGGACCTCTCGCCTGGTCTCCTTGCGGTGCTCCAGGGTCTCGGCGATGGTGCGCAGCGCGGTGACCAGCGCGCCGCCGGAGCGGGCCGACACCAGCAGGGTGGAGATCAGCACGCCGATCTCCCGGGAGGGCATCCGCTTGCGCAGGTCGTTGATGGCGCTCTCGAAGGGCTGGCCCAGCTTGAGCGACTCGGCGACGTGGCGCAGCTCCGCCCCGGCCGGGTCGGCCAGCTCGTCCGCGGCCATGTCGATCGCGGTGGGCAGCGACAGGCCCGCCTGGGTGGCGTTGGACAGCACCCGGGCGAGTTCCGGCAGTTGCGCGGTGAACGCCTCCCGGCGCTTCTCCTCCTGGCGGCTCAGGTAGGCGAGGAACAGGTAGCCCACCAGGACGGCGGCGAGCAGGCCCAGCACCGGGGCGAGGACCTGCCAGACGATGACGACCGCGGCCACGGCGCTGGCCGCCACCAGCAGCACGAAGGAGGAGACCTTCATCCGGACGCCCGCCCGGGCCAGGCGGAGCTGGATCTGGCGGCCGAACTCGGTCCGGCGCAGCCGCACGTCCAGCCGGGCCATGGGGGTTCCGGCGCGCCGTTCCACCTCGGCCAGCGCGCTGCGCGAGGCCAGCAGGCGGCGCTGCGCCACACCGTCCAGGAAGACGCTGACGCCCCACACCGCGACGGCGAGCGTGACGATCGTGGCGAGCAGGATGGCCAGGGTGTAGTTCACAGTGCGCCTCCGGGATAGGGGAAGCCGTCGGCTGAGGGGGCGGCGCGGACGCCGAACGCCGCGGGGATCGTCTCTCCTGCGATGTAGAGGCGCTCGGCGATGTGCCGCGGCAGCGGGAAGCGGCGGAACTCCCCGGTGACCCGGCGGTTCACCTCGTAGCGGTCCGCCTGGAACCGCAACAGCGGCTCCAGGCGGAACTCCTCCTGCCGGGTGGAGGCCACCACCGACACCTCCGCCACCCGCCGCGAGCCGTCCGGGTAGCGCGACAGGTGCACGATGACGTCGACCGCCGCGTTGATCTGGTCGCGCAGCGCCTCGAAGGGGATCTTGACCTCGCTCATGGAGGCCAGGGTCAGCAGGCGGTGCACGGCGTCGTCGGCGGAGTTGGCGTGCACGGTGGTCAGCGAGCCGTCGTGGCCGGTGTTCATCGCCTGCAGCATGTCGAGGGTCTCGGCGCCGCGGACCTCGCCGACGATGATGCGGTCGGGGCGCATACGCAGCGAGTTGCGGACCAGGTCGCGGATGGTCACGGCGCCCGCGCCCTCGATGTTGGGCGGGCGGGCCTCCAGCCGCAGCACGTGCTCCTGCTGTAGTTGCAGCTCCGCGGAGTCCTCGATGGTGATGATGCGTTCCTGGGAGGGGACGAACGCCGACAGCGCGTTGAGGAACGTGGTCTTTCCGGTGCCGGTACCCCCGGAGACGATGATGTTGAACCGGGCCCGCACCATCGAGGCCAGCAGGATGCCGGTCACCTCGTCGAGGCTGCCCTTGGCGATGAGCTGCTCGATGGTGAACGGCTTGGGGAAGCGTCGGATCGTGATGATCGGCCCGGACAGCGACAGCGGCGGGATGATCACGTTGACGCGCTCGCCGGTGGGCAGGCGCGCGTCGACCATCGGGCTGGACTCGTCGACCCGGCGGTTGACCGTGGAGACGATGCGGTCGATGGTCTGGTAGAGCTGCTCCTCGCTGGCGAACGTGGTCTCGATGCGCTCCACCCGGCCGTTGCGTTCGATGAAGATGTCGTCGGGGCCGTTGACCATGATCTCGGTGATGCTCTCGTCCGCCAGCAGCGGTTCGAGCACGCCCAGCCCCAGCGCCTCGTCCACCACCCGGCGGATCATGTTGGCACGCTCCCGGTCGGAGAGCACCGGCCCCTCGCGGGACAGCAGGTGGCCGACGACCTTCTCCAGGCGGATGCGGCGCTGCTCGAGGCTGAGCATGGCCAGGTCGTCCAGGTTGATCTCGGAGAGCAGGCGCTGCCGCCAGTGGGCGACGCTGCTGCGGTCGGAGTGCTGGGCGGCGAGGCGGTCCTCGTTGAGCCGGTCCTTGAGTGCCATGAGCCTTACCTGGGAAGAGAGCGGTGCGGGAACATCAGAGGGCCAGGTCCACGCGGCGGACCACGGTGTAGTGCAGCCCGCCGACCGGAAAGGCCACCGGGACGCTGATCTCCACCTCCGCGAAGACGCCGCGGTCGGCGGTGTAGCCGGCGCGCACATCGGCGTCGTCCAACCAGGAGGGCAGGGCCTGAAGTGCTGCCTCCGCGCCGGCGCCGGGACCGGAGCGCTCCGCGGTCCGGGCGCCGATGCGGGCCGCGTTCTCGGCCTGCTCCACGGCGACGAACGACACGAACACCTCGAACGCGACCGTCACCATGAGCAGGAACAGCGGCAGGTAGACGGCGAACTCCACGAGCTGGGAGCCGCGGTCGCCAGGGCGGGCACGCGAGGACGGGAACACCGTGTCACCCCTCGGGGAAGATCATGGCGCGGCTGCTGATGTCCCACGGACTGCCCAGGCCGGGCAGCACCATCGGCATCGCGATGGTCACCTCGACGTACTCCCGGCCGTCCACGGTGATCCGTTCCAACCGGAAGGTGTCCTCGTCGTCCCAGGGAGGACGTACCCGCCGGACGGCCTCCTCGCGGATCAGTTCGGGGTCGTCGGGGGTGATGGCCGCCTGCCGTGCTCCCTCGTTGGCGGCGTGGGAGGCGTACATCCCGGTCAGGCCGATGAGCACGATCTGCCAGGTGAGCAGGAGCGCCAGCCCGAGGAGCGGCACGAGCGAGGCGAACTCCACGATCGACGCTCCCGTGTCGTCCCGGCCGCGCGCCCGGCGGCTGCGGGCGAGCAGCGTCTCGGCCGCCTCCTGGGTGGTGGCCGACGAGACGGGCGCGGGAGCGGAGTTCTCGGCGGAGTCGAACAGCCCCAGTTCGCCGGCGATCCTCCCGAACGCCCTGAGCAGGTTCTCGTCGGTGAGCCGGGAGGGGTCCCCGGTGTTGGACGCCTCCTCCAGCGCCCGGTAGGCGGCGGGGACCGTGGTGCGCAGCATCGGGGTGCCCAGCAGTTTGCGGGCGAAGTCGGGTTGGATCTCGTTCTTGCGGCTGTGCCGGACGAGCAGCGACGTGACGTTCTTGGGCGCGCGGATCTGCAGCCGGTCCCACATCGCCATGAGCCGCTGGGCGGCGCGCAGTGCCGGGAGGTCGGGGGTGACGAGGACCAGCGCGGTGTCGGAGAGTTCCACGGCCACGGCGGTCGCGTCGTTCACGGAGGAGCCGCAGTCGACGATCACCAGGTCGTAGCGCGACCGCAGCGCTCCCAGGATCTGTCGGGCGGCACGCGCGGTGACGTCCTCCCCGTTCTCGCCGTGGACGGGGGCCAGGAGGATGTGCGGCCCGTCGGGGTGCACATAGAGGGTTTCGGCGAGCATCGCGGCGCTGATGTCGTCGGCGGCCTCGACCAGGTCGACGATGCTGCGGCGGTGCTTGAGGTCGTAGTAGCCGGGGATGTCCCCGGACTGCAGGTCGAGGTCGACCAGGCAGACCACCCGGCCGCTGCCGGCCGCCATCCGCGCCAGGTGGATCGCCGTGGTGGTGGTGCCCACCCCGCCCTTGGCGCCGGTCAGGGTGATGATCCGGCCGCGGCGGCCCGCCATGGGCAGGTCCAGGGACGCGGCCTCCAGGTGGCGGCGCAGGGTCCGGGACCACTCGGCCGCGCTGGAGACGCGTGCGCTGAGCTCCTCGATCGTGGCGTCGCTCTGCAACAGGCCGCGCGCGCCCGCCTCCACCGCGCTGGTGAAGAGGGCGGGGGAGATCTCGTCCACGATCAGGATGACCGCGAGCTGGGGGCGGTTGCGGGAGATGTCGCGGACGAGTTCGAGGACGGGGAGAGGGCCGAGGTCCTCGTGGATCAGCACCACGTCGAGGGCGGGGAACTGCGACAGCGCGTCGCTGATCTCGTGGGAGGAGCGGAAGGCGCCCACGACCTCGGCGTCGGCGATCTCCTCGAACCGCGCCGTGAGCGCGTTCTCCAGCTCGTCGTCGTGGACGCCGATCATGACCTGGTAGGTGCTCATCCGTTCTCACCTCCGGGGGCGGGCTGGCGTGTGGTGTGCATCAGTTACCGCCCGGGATGCCGCTGTCCTGCCCGTTGTCCTGCTCGCTGTCCTGCTGCTCGCCGAGGGCCCTGAGCTGGTCGTCGGAGCAGAACTCCATGTCGCCCGGGGTCCCCGACCCGCGCGCGCTGACCAGCGCCAGCCGGAGCTTCGTGGCGAAGGACTCGGCGTAGGTGAGCTGCAACGCCTGCTGGGGGGTGAGCCGGAAGGTGACGGGGACGACGGTGTTGGTGCCGCCGGTCTGCGAGTCGATCTGCGAGCCGATGTCGCCCACGTCCAGGACCTCCACGTTGGTCAGCACGCGGACCGCGCAGGCGGGGGACTGCTCGTTGGGCTGGAAGGAGGCGTAGACGTCCACGCGGGACTGGCGGGACACCTTGCCGGCCACGCCGGTCTCGGCGTTGATCATGATGGCGATCTCGCGTTCGCCGCTCTCCAGGGCGGGGGCGGGGATCACCATGCTCTTCTGCAACAGGGTGCCCGCCTCCAGGAAGGCGGCGGAGACCGGCTCGCTGCCCGGCTGCGACAGCGCCTCGTCGGCGTCGGCCAGGTCGGACAGGAAGACCTGTTCGTCGAAGAACTTGGCGGGCACCTCGTAGGGCTCGACCATGTCCTCGGTGATCGGCTGGTAGGGGTCGACATCCTGGGTGAGCCGCAGAACCGTCCGGTAGGTGCCCAGTTCGCTGTTGAGCGTGTTGACGTACGAGACGATCATGAAGAACACGACGACCGCGCCGAGTGCGGCGAGGATCATGAGCAGAACGCCGCGTCGTTGACGGGGGTTCATGACGCTCCGTTTCTAGTGCTGACCAGACGGTGCTGGAATGAGGGGCAGGTGCTGCGGCCGATGGGCCTACCGCGTGGGCCGGTACTCCGGCAGGGGACCGGTGCGCGGAGGAGGGGACTGGGGAAGCGGACGCGGGGGGCGGAGAGGACCGCCCGCGCCCGGAGCGATCGGGGGGGTGACCGGAGGCGGCGGCCCGGCCGGCCGCGGACCGGACGGGGGAGACGGCGGGGGGCCCTGCGGGTGCCTTCCGGGTTGTGCGGGGGCAGAAGGCGAGGCAGGGGGGCGGGGCTGGCGGCGGATCGGGGTCTGGTTGGCCGCCCCGCAGAACCGGCAGCGCGCACCGGCGACCCGGTCCCGGCACCACAGGCAGGCGGTGGAGCGCAGCGCGCGGACGGGATTGGTCAGCGCGTCCGGGTGGGCGCTGAGGACCACGAATTCCACATACTTGGCGGAGCCCCAGTAGGCGGGGCCGAGCGGCTGCTCCGGTAGATCGCGTACCGCCGTGGCGCCGACCGCGGGGAGAAACTGTCCGTCGAACGCGGCGCGGTCGGCGTCCCCGCCGGTGGAGACCAGGATCTGGGTCGGGTTCATCGGGCGGAAGGGGATGTTCGCCGACGGGTTGGACTTCTTCACCCGCCCCACCCGTTTGACCGGTGCGCAGAAGGCGAGGAACACCACTCCCGGGGCGAAGGAGCCCATGTGCTGCTTGACCGTGATGGGAATGGTGGAGAGGTTGGCGACGCTGCGCAACCAGCCGCCGGCCAGGACGTGGGCCGCGAGTTCGTCGCCGAGTTCGGCGATCAGCCCGGCGGGCAGGTACGGCGCGAGGTAGGCCAACTGGTCGGCCAGCAGCGACAGGGCCAGCGGCGACAGGTCCATGGGGACGGCGGCGACGTGGTCGGTGCGCAGCGCGCCCCGGGCGAACCGAATGGCGCGTTCGGCGCGGCTGCTCCGCCACGTGGGGTAGAGCGCAACGACTTTTCTGCCCTGGGTGATGTGGTGGGCGGCGAAGTCGATGAATTCGCTGGCCTGGACGGCGAGGTTGTCGCCCCCCAGGGAGAAGCGTCGCGCCTGGGCATCACCAAGATGGCCCGTGCTCGGTATGTCCGCGAGCAGGGCCACGACGCTTGTGGACCTCGAACGGCCGCTGGACAAGGTCAGGCTCCCAGGGGGTGAGTCGCATGGGACGGATGCCGGTCAGTACGGGGTGCCCTTGAACGACCTGCGGGGTTCATCGTAACGAAAAGGTGATGGCCCTTCTGAGGTCAATTCGGAGGAAAGACCGTGGTGCACACCATTCTCTACCGTGCGTTATACGGTCGGGAAAAAGCAAGCCCCGGGAGAAGGCTGTGCACAACTGGCCCGGTGTGGCCAGAGACGACAGTGCCGGGAAGAAAAAGAGGAAGTCCCGGACCGCGGCCGTCCCGAAACGGAGAACGGCCCGAGGCCGGGGAACGACGAAGCCCCGGTCCGAAGACCGGGGCTTTCGAGGGTGAGTGACGGGATTTGAACCCGCGACAACCTGGACCACAACCAGGTGCTCTGCCAACTGAGCTACACCCACCACGAGCGCGGAGCCGGACTCTGGTCCGCGTCTGCGTTCAGCAGCATACTACCGGCTCCGGGGAGTGCTCCGCTCACCCTTTTTCGGTGGAAGTGCCCACACCGATGCCGTCGCCCCCAGCGACGATGTCGGCGGCGATGGCCTTGGCCGTGGCGCTGTCCGGTCCGGGCGGGGGAACGAACGCGGCCGCACGGAAGTAGCGCAGCTCCCGGATGCTCTCGGTGATGTCGGCCAGGGCGCGGTGGCCGCCGTGCTTCTCCGGGCTGGCGAAGTACACCCGCGGGTACCAGCGGCGCAGCAGTTCCTTGATGCTGGACACGTCCACCATGCGGTAGTGCAGGTGCTCGTCGACGAGCGGCATGTCCCGCGCGATGAAGGCGCGGTCGGTCGCGATGGAGTTGCCGCACAGCGGAACCTTCCGCGGCTCCGGGACGTGGCGCCGGATGTGCTCCAGAACGAGCTGTTCCGCCTCGTTCAGGGTGACCCCGTTGTCGAGTTCGGCCAGCAGGCCGGACGCGGTGTGCATCTGGGTGACGAACTCGCCCATCTGGTCCAGTGCCGCCTGCGGCGGTTTGATGACCACGTTGATGCCCTCGTCGAGCTGGTTGAGTTCGCCGTCTGTGACGAGACAGGCCACTTCGATCAGGGCGTCCTTCGCCAGATCGAGCCCTGTCATCTCACAGTCGATCCACACCAGGCTGTCGTTCATAAGGGATAGCTTAGAACTTTTCCCCCATGACTCGGCCGGTGTGCGATCGTACCCGCCCGCGGTCCTGCCTGCGCCTCTGCGGCGGGACCGCGGGCGGGCGGGGGCTACAGCCCCACCAGGCTCGGGTCGCCGAAGATCGTGACCATCAGCGCGTTCCGGTCCAGCCACAGGTAGAAGCCGCCCACGATGACCAGCAGCACGATCACCAGGACGACCAGCATGGAGACGCAGCCGCAGCCGCAGCAGCCGCCCTTCTTCTTCTGCTGCTGGGGAGCCTGGGGCTGCACCGGGTACGGAGCGCCCCGTCCCGGCCCCCACTGCTGCTGGCCCGGGAGCGGAGGCTGCCCGGAGACTCCCGGAGCGGGCTGGTGGCCGCGGTTGTAGGGAGCGGGAACCGGCCCCCGCTGCGGGTAGCCGGGCGGGACCGCCGGATAGTTGGAGGCGGCGGGCGCCGGTGTACCGCCGCGCCCGGGAACCGGGGGCTGCTGCGGGGTGGCGGGCGGTGTCGGACGCGACGGGGCCTGGGGCGGGTAGGCCATGCCGCGCTGTGCGCCGGTCTGCGGTGTGTACGGGTACGGCTGGGGGCCGCTGGGGTAGGGCGGCGCCTGCACCGGCGGGTGGCCGGCGTTCGGCCCCGAGGGGGCGTGGCTCGGGTGGGGGCCGGAGGGGGGATGCTCCGACGGAGTGGTCGAGGGGTGCGCGGCACCGTGCCCGGAGGCGGCCGAGAGGGCGGACCCCGGCCCCTGCGGGGCCGCCTTGGCCTGCTCCGCGAGCCGCTTGCGCTCCTCCTCTTCGCGCTTCCTGCGCTCTTCTGCCTCCCGAGCCTCCCGCTCGGCGCGCTGCTTGGCCTCCTCCTCGGCCTTGCGCCGCTGCTCCTCCTGGCGCTTCTTGCGCTCCTCGGCGAGTTCGGCGCGGTAGTCCTGGATGCCTTCCTTGAGGCTGCCGAGGAACTTGTTGAACTTGCCGCCCTTGTCCTCCTCGGCGCCCTCGCCCGCCGCAGCCTGGGTGAACATCGGGTCGTCGGGGCTGAACACCGCGGTCTTGGGCGCGTCGCCGGGGTTGAGCACCGCGGTGCGGGGGGCGTCGTCCGCTTCCGCCTCGCCGAGGAAGCGGATGGCGGCCGCACCAGGGGCGAGGTCGGCGGTGGGGTCGTCGTCCTGCTGGGAGGCGGCCGGGGGGTCGATGCGCATGGTGGCGTCGACGGGTGAGGGGCCGCTGCCGAGGTTGACGGTGGCCTGGTCGGCGGGTTCGGGAGAGGCC
>Ga0207864_1000763_pt1 | contig 40929 bp, 33 predicted proteins | sample HigsolmetaAR202D_FD_184834 | JGI IMG/M metagenome (GOLD analysis project Ga0207864, IMG submission 184834) | Ionic liquid and high solid enriched microbial communities from the Joint BioEnergy Institute, USA - AR20-2-D (SPAdes) (version 2) ...
ATCTCGGCGCCGAGGCGCCCAGCCAGCGGCGGGCGAACAGCATGTAGACCATGGCCAGCAGCAGGATGGGAACGCCGAACGGCGTGAAGGCGAAGAAATCGAAGCCCTCGTGACCTTCGCGCACCAGCTGGGCATGCACCACCAGATTCGGCGGCGTGGCGACCAGCGTCATCATGCCGCTGATCAGCGCCGCCATGCTCAGCGGCATCATCAGCCGCCTGGCGGCGATGCCGGCGTTGCGGGCGATGCGCAGCGCCACCGGAATGAAGATCGCCACCACGCCGGTCGAGCTCATGAACGAGCCGATGCCGGCGACCATGGCCATCAGTAGCGTCATCAGCCGGCCCTCGCTGCGGCCGGCGCGGGCCAGCAGCATGTCGCCCAGCTTCTGCGCCACGCCGGTGCGCACCAGGCTCTCGCCGATCACGAACAGCAGGGCGATCAGGACGATGCTCGGCTCGCTGAAGCCGGCCAGCGCCTCCTGCATGGTGATGATGCCGGTGAGCGGCAGCACGGTCAGCATGATCAGCGCCACGGCATCCATGCGCGGGCGGTTGATGGCGAACATGACGATGGTGGCGGCCAACAGGCCCAGGACGACGAGTAGATCGGCGTTCATGCGGCGCTTGCGCGGACGAGTTGTTGGAATAGGGAAGCCGCGCATTCTAAGCAGCTCGCCCGGACTTCGCCTACGCGTTCTTGGCGGGCTGCGGCGAGGATGCTCGCGGCGCCGATCCGCCGCCCTGGCTCATCGCCAGCACTGCCGTTCCCGCCTAAAATCGGGCGCCGCGAAAGCGGGCGGGGGCGCGTGTCGATCTCCGACGCAGCGGGAGGGGAGCGTATAGCCGTTCTATGCCGTATATTTTCGCACCCCTAATAAATCGGCATATTGAGAAATACTTTATGTCCATCCATAAAAATACCAAGATTTTCAGTGTGTTGGGTCGTTTTGCGCGCGGCGTGGCGCTCGCATGCGGGCTACTGACGGCTGCCGGGGCGCAGGCTGACGAGTCCGAGCGCTGGAGCTCGACCAACCTGCAGGTCCTCTACGGCACCAACTTCAAGCTCGGTCCGAGCACCCGCACGATCCTGACCCTGGAGCACGCCAGCGGCTGGGAGTATGGCGATAACTTCTTCTTCGTCGACGTCACTTCGTTCGAGGACGAGGGCACCGAACTGTACGGCGAGCTGCTATCGCGTCTGAGCCTGTCGAAGATCAGCGGCCGCCGGATCGGGATCGGCCCGCTCAGCGACGTGCTGCTGGCCGGCCATCTGGAATTCGGCCACAGCGTCGGTGATATCGAGAGCCGCACCTACCTGTACGGCATTGGCACGAACTGGGACATCCCCGGCTTCGCGTTCTTCAATCTCAACTTCTTCGTCCGCGACGACGCGAATATCGACGCCAGCCCCACCTGGCAGATTACGACGTCGTGGCTCGTGCCGTTCCATGTCGGCGCGGTCAAGGCGAGCTTCGGCGGCTTCGTCGACTTCGCCGGCGGCCAGGGCGACGAGGAGAAGTCGATCGTCGGCGCCCCGCAGCTGCTGGTGGACGTCGGCAACTTCTGGGGCGTGCCCGATCGGCTGCATGCCGGCATCGAGTACCAGTTCTGGCGCAACAAGTTCGGCATCGACGGCATCGACGAGGACGTCGTGCAAGCCATGGTGAAGTGGGTGCTGTAAGCGCCCGCCCCCGCGTCATGCCGTGACAGCCGGCCTGGCGCCGGGGTTCGGCGGCGCCAAGACCCTCACCCCAGCCCCTCTCCCGGATCCGGGAGAGGGGCGCAAGAGGTTGCCGGCACCGCTTGAGCTGACATCAAGAACTGGATGCCCGCCTACGCGGGCATGACGACTCAAAGAACGCCCGGATGATCAAACGGCGCGCCGCAGCATCGGTCCTGCGGCGCGGGACTTTCAGGCATACAGCGCTTCGATCTCCGCCGCGTACTTCTCGTAGATGTTCTTGCGGCGCACCTTCATGGTGGCGGTGACCTCGCCGTCGTCGTGGTCCAGCTCTTTGGTGAGCAGGTGGAAGCGCTTGACCTGCGCCACCTGCGCCAGCTGGGCGTTGCCGCGGTCGACCTCCTGCTGGATTAGCTCGCGCACCTTCGGGTTTTCCGCCAGGCTGCGGAAGGTGGTGTAGGGCACGCTGTTCTGCTCGGCCCACTTCGACACGGTCTCGAAGTCGATCTGGATCAGCGCCGCGACGTACTTGCGGCCCTCGGCGATGATCATGCACTCCTTGATGTAGGGGCTGGCCTTGATGGTGTTCTCGATTTCCGAGGGCGAGAGGTTCTTGCCGCCGGCGGTGATCATGATGTCCTTGAGGCGGTCGACGATCTTGATCTGGCCGTCTACCCAGGCGCCGACGTCGCCGGTGTGCAGCCAGCCGTCGCGGATGGTCTCGGCGGTGGCGGCGGGGTTCTTGTAGTAGCCCTGGAACACCATGCCGCCGCGGATCAGGATCTCGTCCTGCTCGCCGAGCTCGAGCTCCACGCCCAGCACCGGCTCGCCGACGGTGCCGATCGTTGCCCTCGACAGGCGCTGGCCGGTCACCACGCCGGTGGTCTCGGTCTGGCCGTAGACCTCGACCAGGGGCAGGCCGATGGTGCGGAAGAAGCGCAGGATGTCCGGCGCGATCGGCGCGGCGCCGCTCAGCGCGATCCGGCAGCGGCGCAGGCCGATGTAGTTGAGCAGGGCGCGGAAGATCAGCAGGTAGTACATGCCGTACTTGAGTCGCTCGGCCCAGGTCCAGCGCTCGCGCGGCTTGGCGGCCAGCCCGGCGCAGTCCTTGAGCGCGCGCTCGAACAGCGCCCGCCGCAGCCGTCCGGTCTCCTGGATCTTGATGTAGATCGACGCGTGCAGCTTCTCCCAGATGCGCGGCACGCCCAGGAAGAAGGTGGGCGCGACTTCGCGCAGGTCCTCCTGCACCGTGCGCAGGCTCTCGCCGAAGCTGACCGTGCTGCCGACGTACAGTGGGCCGATGTTGGTGAACGCCTGCTCGGCGACGTGGCACAGCGGCAGGTAGGACAGGCTCGTGTCCCGGGCGGTGAGGCCGAGCAGGTCGATCAGGCCCGGCGCGGCGGCGCGCAGATTGCGCCAGCTGATCATGGCACCCTTGGGGCGGCCGGTGGAGCCGGAGGTGTAGATGAGCAGCGCCGTGTCGTCCAGGCTCTGGCCGTCGAGCAGCTCGTCGACCAGGCCGGGCTGCTGACGCGCCAGCTCGGCGCCCAGCGCCTCCACCTCCTCGAAGCTTCGCAGGCGCTCGCGCGGGTAGTGGCGCAGGCCCTTCATGTCGATGACGATGTTGGTGCGCAGCAGCGGCAGCTCCGGCCAGGCTTCGATGACCTTGTCGGTCTGCTCCTGGTCCTCGCAGACCACCAGCTCGGCGTCGCTGTGCTGCAGCACGTAGGCGACCTCGTTCCACGGGCTGGTGGGGTAGACGCCCACGCACACGCCGCGGACGATGCCGATGCCCATCTGGGCGATCACCCACTCGACGCGGTTCTCGGAGATCACCGCCACCTTGCCGCCGGGCTGCAGCCCCAGGGCGCGCAAGCCCAGGCCGAAGTGGCTGGCGCGGCGGAAGTACTCCGCCCAGGTGATGGGCTGCCAGATGCCGAAGTCCTTCTGCCGCAGCGCCAGCGCGTCGGGCTGGCGGCGGGCATGCTCGCGCAGCATCTGGGGAAGGGTCAGGTTGGGTAATTCGCTCATGACAACCAGCGCTTGCGGCGTTTGTAGTGCTTGATCTCGCGGTAGCTGCGTGCCTGGCCCTCGGGGCCGCCCATGCCCAGGTAGAACTCCTGCACGTCCTGATTGGCGACCAGCTGTTCGGGGGTGCCGTCGATGACGATGCGGCCGTTCTCCATGATGTAGCCGTAGGAGGCGATGGCCAGCGAGATGGCGGCGTTCTGCTCGACCAGCAGGATGGCGGTGCCCTGTTCGCGGTTGATACGGGCGATGATGGTGAACACTTCCTCCACCAGCAGCGGCGCGAGGCCGAGGCTGGGCTCGTCGAGCATGATCAGCTCCGGCTGGGCGATCAGCGCCCGGCCGATCGCCAGCATCTGCTGCTCGCCACCGGAGAGATAGCCGGCGAGCTGGCGCCGGCGCTCCTTGAGGCGTGGGAAGTAGTCGTAGACCAGCTCGAAACCGTCGCGCGAGGGTTTGGCGCGGCCGTGCAGGGCGTAGCCGGCGGCGATCAGGTTCTCCTCGACCGTGAGGTCCTCGAACACGTGCCGGCCTTCCATGACGTGGAACAGACCGCCGCGCACCCGCTTCTCCGGCGGCAGCCCCTTGATGGACTGGCCCTTGAAGCGAATGTCGCCGGCGGTAACCTCGCCGTCCTCCAGCGCCAGCAGGCCGGAGACGGCTTTCAGCGTGGTGGACTTGCCCGCGCCGTTGGAGCCGAGCAGGGCGACCACCGCCCCCTTTGGCACCCGCAGGGACAGGCCGCGCAGCACCTGCACGGCCTTGTTGTAGACCACCTCGATGTTGTCGACTTCGAGTACGGCGTCCATCGCAAGGATCAGTCGAGGTGGATCCAGTCGGACACCGGCTCGAAGCGCCCGGCGGCGGCGTTCACCCGGTAGATGCGGCCCACCGGGAAGGAATGATCCTTGACCGTGACCGGCACGCCGATGATGCCGCCGGTGTCCCAGTCCTTGATCGATTCCAGCGCGGCCTTGAGGTTCTCGCCGGTGAGCGGCTTGCCGGCGTCGAGCGTGCGCTTGACCACCTCGGTCCAGACCATGGCGTTGAACCAGCCTTGCACGTACGGGGTGGGGCGGTAGGCCTGCTTGGGGTCGCTCTTGCGGGCCTGCTCGCGCATGGCCTCGAGCATCGGGCCGGTGTCCTCGGTGTCGAAGTAGTTGTAGGGCATCACGCCCATGTAGCCGTCGGCGTCCTTGCCCATCTTCTCGATGATGAGCTTATCCGACGACCAGAAGGTGCCCATGAACTTGGTGTCCAGGCCCATCTGGCGCATCTGCACCATGAACTCGTTGATCGGCGACAGGATGTAGCCGTGGAAGATCACGTAGTCCGGGCGCTTGCGGCGCAGCTTGATCACCTCCGCCGAGACGTCGACGCTGCCCGGCTTGGTGACGATCTCCTCGACCACGTCGATGCCCAGCTTCTTGGCGTAGGCGCGGCCGTTTTCGATCGGGTCCTTGCCGAACTCGGTGTCGCTGCAGACGAAGGCCACGGTCGGTTTCTTGCCGTCCTTGGCCTGCGATTTGATGTACTCCAGGATGATGGAGAACATCTGGCTGTAGCTCGGCCCCGGGATGAACTGGAACGGGTGCTGCTGGACGTCGGTGATCGCCGTGGCGAACGACGCGCCGCTCATGATGGTGGCATTGGCAGCGTTCAGCTCCGGGGCAATGGCCTTCATGAAGCCGGTGCTGTCGCCGTAGTAGCAGCAGGGCGGCTTGCCGCCGGCGATCTTCTTGTAGGCGGCCACCGAGCGGTCGACCAGGTAGCCGGTGTCCTCCATCACGTACTGCACCGGCCGGCCGTTGATGCCGCCTTGAGCGTTGATCCAGTTGACGTAGTCGGTCAGGCCGGCGTGGATGTGGATGCCGGCGAAGGCGAACACGCCGGTGAGCGGAATGGAGCCGCCGAACACCAGCGGTTCCTGCTGCGACGACTGCGCCGCCGCGGTGCCGGACGCGGTCAGGGCGAAGGCCAGGCCCGCCGCCTGCGCCAGGCGCCGTCCTTGCTGCCAGAGCTTGCCGATCATCTTGCGTCTCCTCCTGGTTTTCGTTGTGGTGCGGGGGTGAAGCGCTGTCGCTGGCTGTCGTTCGCTCGCTCCTCCCGGTGAAGCGCCTCTAGGTCCGGAACGGCCAGAGGTGGAAGAAGCGGCGGATGCGCCGCCAGATCTCGGCCAGGCCGTGCGGCTCGAAGATCAGGAAGGCGACGATCAGCGCGCCGAACACCACGCCGCGCAACGGCGACATGATCACCGGCGCTTCGGGGTAGAACGGCGTGACCACGGTGGTGAGCAGCTTGAGCAGCTCCGGCACCAGGGTCATGAACACCGCGCCGAGCACACCGCCGAGGATGCTGCCCATGCCGCCGACGATGATCGCCGCCAGGTAGAAGATCGACATCGACAGCGGAAAGCTCTCCGGCGTGACCACCCGGAAGAAGTAGGCGAACAGCCCGCCGGCGATGCCGGCGTAGAACGAGCTCAGACCGAACGACATCAGCTTGTACTTGAGCAAGGGGATGCCCAGCACCTCCGCCGAGATGTCGCGGTCGCGGATGGCGATGAAGGCCCGTCCCACCCGCGTGCGGAACAGGTTGCGCGCGCCCAGCAGCATCACCACCGCCAGCGGCATAATCACGAAGTACATGCGGAAGTCGTTGTGCAGCGGGATGCCGAAGATGTGCGCCGGCCGCAAGCTCAGACCCTTAGTGCCGCCGGTGACCGGCGTCCACTCCATGAACACGAAGTGCAGAAACACGCTCGCCGCCAGGGTGGCGATCGCCAGGTAAAGGCCCTTGACGCGCAGCGAGGGCAGGCCCACCAGTACGCCGATGGCGGCGCTCAGCAGGCCGCCGGCGAGCAGCGCCGGGGGGAGCGACAGGTCGGTGTGCAGCGACAGCCACGCCACCGTGTAGCCGCCCACGCCCATGAAGCCGGCCTGGCCGAGCGAGATCAGCCCGGTGTAGCCGGTGAGGATGTTCAGCCCCGTGGCGCTGATCACGGCGATGCCGACCAGGCAGGCCAGGTACAGCAGATAGGGCGTGGCCAGGAACGGGAAAACGAACAGCGCGAGCAGGAACAAACCGAACCACACCTGCTGCGTGGTGCTGGTCCAGAGGGCCTCGTCGGCCAGATAGCTTTGTTTGGCGTCGCCGATGCGCATGGTTTACAACCGCTCGATCTCGTGGGTGCCGAACAGGCCGTAGGGGCGGACCACCAGGATCACCGCCAGGACCGCGAAGGTGGCGAGCATGCGGTACTCGCCGCCGAAGTAGGCGCCGGCCACCGTCTCCAGCCAGCCGACGAACAGCCCGGCGATGAGCGCGCCGAGGATGCTGTCCAGGCCACCGACGATGACGATTACCAGCACGCTCAGGCCGATCACGCCCGACTGTGGGCTCAAGCCGCCCGCGGCGGCGACCAAGATGCCGGCCAGCGAGGCCGCCAGCGAGCCGAACACCCAGGCCAGGTTGAACACCCGCCGCACGTTGATGCCCATGGAGTAGGCCGCCGCCTGGTCGGAGGCGGTGGCGCGCAGCGCCACGCCGCCGCGCGAGAAGCGGAAGTAGAGCAGGTAGAGCACCAGCACCGTGGCGCCGATCAGGAAGCCGTAGGCGATCTTCGGCGCCAGGTAGATCTCGCCCAGGAACACCGGGTCGCGCGGCAGGAATTCCGGCAGCAGCTGCGGGTCGGCGGTCCAGAAGATCTCCGCCAGGCCGACCAGGATGCTGGCCAGGCCGATGGTGACCATCACCACCGAGATCGGCGACTCGCCGAGCATCGGCCGGATCATGGTGCGCTCGACGATGCCGCCGAGCAGCGTGCCGCCCAGCACCGCCAGCGGCAGCGCGATCCAGGGGGAGAGCTGCATGCCGCCGGCGAAGGTGAGGAAGAAATAGGCGGCGATCATCATGATCTCGCCGATGGCGAAATTGATCACCCGCGTGGCCTTGTAGACGATCACGAAGCCGAGCGCGATCAAGGCATACAGCCCGCCGGTGGCCAGGCCGGCGAGACTGATCTCGGCGAAGAACAGCCAGTCCATCAGGCTGCCTCTTTCCGACCGGTCAGGCGCTGGCGCAGCGCCTCGATATCGCCGTCGCCGAGGTAGGCCCGGATCACCGCCGGATCGTTCTGCACGTCGTACGGCGTGCCGGCTGCGATCACCTCGCCGAAGTTGAGCACCACCACGTGGTCGGAGATGTCCATGACCATGCCCATGTCGTGCTCGACCATCAGCACGGTGACGTCCCACTCCTCCTTGATGTCGAGGATGAAGCGGGCCATGTCCTCCTTTTCTTCGCGGTTCATGCCGGCCACCGGCTCGTCCAGCATCAGCACGGTGGGCCGCATCGCCAGCGCCCGAGCCAGCTCCACCCGCTTCTGCAGGCCGTAAGGCAGGCTCGCCACCGGCTGGCGGCGGATGTGGTCGATCTCCAGGAAGTCGATGATGCGCCGCTCCACCTCCTCGCGGATGGCCATCTCCTCGCGCCGGGCGCGGCCGAAGTAGGCGAGCGCGCCGAGCAGCCCCGTGCGCAAGTGCACATGCGCGCCGAGCTTGATGTTGTCGAGCACGGTCATGCCGCAGAACAGGGCGATGTTCTGGAAGGTGCGCGCCAGCCCCAGCGCCGCCCGCTGCGGCGGAGAAAGGCGGGAGATGTCGGCACCGCGATAGCGGATGGTGCCGCGCTGCGGTTTGTAGAAACCGGATATGGAATTGAAAAGAGACGTTTTGCCAGCGCCGTTGGGGCCGATCACGGTGGTGATCGAGCCTTCCGGCACCTGGAAGCTGACGTCGCGCAATGCCGCGACGCCACCGAATGACAGGTGGAGACTGTCAACTTCGAGAATGTGCACGGCTCCTCCCCCGTGTTTGCGCCCTTTGCGCTGCGCGCTGAGCGTCTTGTTGGCCGCAGTATGCAGGGGGATTTTGCGCCGGGCATCGTCGGAAACGACGATGTGCATAGGGGGAAAGCCATTGACGACGAACCACCATCGTCGCTGCCGACCCGACGGATATTTCTATTGGCCAGTAGCGAGGTTATGCCATGCGTCGCAGTGCGGACTGCGCCACAAGCGCCGATGTGTCGTTCAACGATGGTGCACAGGCGAGGAAAGAGCGCTGTAAATGGAATGCTGCGGCGCAATATTGAAGCTATCCTAACCGACGAATATAGGTGGCTTTGTTGGCGAAATGAACTGCCGTGAGAGGCAAGCGTAAATTCTTGCCATGCTATTTAATAGAGCTCTAATGTTGCAGAGGGAAATAAGGCCTCGTTGCGTCCAGCAGCGGGCACCTCGGTGGCCGTGAACTGCGCTTTCATCGCGGCGAAGCGACAGCCGGTTCAGGCGTAATGGTTGGCCGCCAGGGAGGGCTCCAGGAACGGGGTGAGCAACTCCATGGCGGACGGGTCGATGGTGGTGTCCAGATAGGGGGGACGTAGGAACAAGGCCGATGGCGTGATGCCGTTGATCGCCCGGTAGCTGCGGGAGAGGTGAGCTGAGTTGGCGAAACCGGCGCACAGGGCGGCTTCGGTCATCGAGTAGCCCAGCGCCATCAGGATGGTGCTGATGAACACCCGACAGCGCATACGGTAGGTGGTGATCGCCAATCCCGTCTGCGCCTTGAACAGCTTCTCCAGCCGCGAACTGGACAGCCTCACCTTCCTTGCCAGGTCGGCCAGCATCACCTTCTGCAGCAAAGTCTCGCGGATGTGCTTGGCCACCGCGATCACCCGCGGGTCGAACTCGCGGAACACCCGGTTGGCGAGTTCGGACGGAATGAGCTGCGCCCGCAGTTGCTCGCGGGCCTGTATGGGGCGTATCTGCTTGCGGTTACGGATGTCGAGCGCGATTTGGATGATGGCATGTTCGTTGGGATGGCTGTGGTAGATGCCCGGCTGTGCCGGCTGCATGATGCTGGCGAGCGCAGCATAGTCCTGAGAGAACGACGCCAGGTAGTAGACGCCGATCACCGCTTCGCTGGCGTCGAGTATGTTGCGGTCAAGCCACAGATCGGTCGGTAGTAGGCAGCTGCGCACGCTGATGCGGGAGCCCTGCGGCGTGAGCAGCTTCAGGCTGCCTTGGAGGCTGAGGACGAGCTTCTCCTGGGTGGTGCGATGAGCGGTTTGACGTGACTTGCAGGTTCCCAGATAGAGGGCCTCGCGAGCCCAGATGAACAGCCTGGGGGTGCGTATGCACCGGCTCGAGTCGTTGTCGCGCTTGACCATGGCGTACCACCAGTCCTCCGCAACGAGCGGTCGTTTGGTCCTTACTTATTAACCAAAGTACAGAGAGTGGATTCGTGCAAGGCGAACCCACCCCTAGCGGGGAGGGGGGTTCCCTCCCACGCGTGGACCGCGGCAATCGGCCGGGCATGGTTCAGTACGGGCAGTTACCTCGGTATTCGGAGATCAGGGTCTGAGCCGCGTGGTTGGGACCGCACAGGAACGGCGCGTAACGCGTATCCTGGTCGAGGTGCAGCTTCATCCAAGACACGCCGTACTTGCCGAGCAGCGCGCTGTAGATGTTGCCGCCGTTGGCGCACCAGTGGTCCCCGCCGGTCATCTCGAAGAAGGCCTTGGGGGTCGTGTTCGGGATGCGGTTATAGAACGGCGAGGCATGCAAGGCCACTGGCGCGATGGCATCCAGCTGGCAGGCGAAGATCAGGGTCGGCACCTGGATGCGGTTGAAGTCGTTGATGCTGGAGTTCCATGGCGCCAAGGCGATGGCGGCCTTGATTCCGCCGTCGGCGGCCAGTTGCAGCGTCCCGCCGCCGCCCATCGACCAGCCGACCGCCGCCAGGCGCGAGCTGTCGACCATGCCGCTGATGGGGCTGGAGGAGGAGTTGCTCTGGTTGACCAGGTACTGCAGGGCGGCCTCGATCTGGTCGCGGCGCTGGCTCGGCTGGTCATAGATGGTGTTGGTGTCGATGGTCATGACCACGAAGCCGTGCGAAGCCAGCCGCGGTCCCCACCATTCGATCGACGACTCGAACGACAGATAGCCCGGAATGACCACGATGCCAGCCATCTTGCCGCCGCCGGCATTGGTCGGGTAGTGGATGGTGCCGCCGCCGAAGCCGGGCACCAGGCTGGAAACGCGGATGGTGCTCACGGTGTACGGTCCGCTCGCGGCTTCGAGGTAGGCGTCGGTCGGATCGGGGCCGCGCTGATAGTTGCAGTCGGTCTGGCAGCCGGGATCGGGATCGCCCCCCGGCGGGTTGGCGGCGAACGCGGTTCCGGAGAGCAGCAATGCGGAAGACGCAAGCAGCAACGAGGCCAGTGTGTTTCTGGCGGTTATTGGCATGGCAAGGCTCCTCGAAGTTATTTTTTGTCTTATCGTGCGATGGGATGCGTGGCATCCGCGGGGCAGACTAACCGAAGCGCGGAAGAGACCGCTTTCACGATCTGGCACTATTTGAGTCAAATTTCTTAATAGTCTAATTTCTTGCGCTGCAGAGCGGCCGTCTCCGCCGCGCCTGTTGCCCTCTTTCCTCCGAGCGCCGATCGCGATCTTGCTGCGCGCCTTGCGAAAGCTTGGTCGCGCGCGCAGTTATGGGCGATTGCATTGCTGCAGGGAGGCAAGGTCATGGCAACCAAGCGTGCTGCGCGCTGGCGCGCTGCCGGCCGGGCGCGTCGGGGGCTGGTTGGATGCTTTCAGGCCTTCGTGCTGTCGCTGTGCGCGGCGGTAGCGGTGACCGGCTGTGGCGACGACCTGCCGCTGCCGCCGCCGGCCGACGCGGCCGCCGGCGGTGAGCGCCAGGCGACGGCGTTCCTGGAAGCCATGCGGCCGCGCGGTCCGGGCCGGCCGGTGGTGGCCGTGCTTGCCCGCAACGAAGGCACGGAGCTCACCGATTTCCTGGTGACGCACGGCGTGCTGCGGCGCGCCGATGTGGCCGAGGTCCGAGCGGTCGCGCCCCGGCGCGGTCGGGTGCGCCTGTATCCGGCGCTGGAAGTCGAGATCGACCAGGATCTCGCCGCCTTCGATCGGGCTTACCCCGATGGCGCCGACTACGTGATCGTGCCGGCGCTGGACGACGCCGACGACCCGGTCATCAATGACTGGCTGCAGCGGCAGGCGGCGCGCGGTGCGCGCATCGTCGCGGTCTGCGCCGGCACGCTGATACTGGGGCATGCCGGCCTGCTCGACGGACGGCGCTTCACCAGCCACTGGTATTTCCGCGGCGCGTTGCTGGAGCGCCATCCCAGCGCCCGCTACGTGCCGCACCAGCGTTATGTGGCCGACGGCGCGATCGCTACCACCACCGGGATCACTGCGTCGATCCCGGCCATGCTGGCCCTGGTGGAGGCCATCGGCGGTCGCGAGCGGGCGCGTGAGGTCGCCGCGGAGCTGGGCGTGGACGCCTGGAGCCCGGTGCACGACAGCTCGCCGTACGGTCTGACCTTCGGCCGCGCCACGGATTATCTGCTCAGCAAGGCGGCTTTCTGGCGCAATCAGCGGTGGCGCGTGGACGTGCGCAACGGCATGGACGACGAGGCGTTGGCGCTAGCCGTCGATGCCTGGACTCGCACCGGCCACGTTAGGGTAGTGCCCGCGGCCGAGGCCGGGACGGTGACCTTGCGCAGCGGCCTGGTGCTGGTCACGCCGCCCGTCGATGCCGACCTGCCGCGCTTGCCGCTGAAGGCCGGGCTGAAGCCGGTGCAGCAATTCCGACGCACTCTGTGCGAGATCGGGGTGCGCTACGGGGAGGCGCGCCTGGCGTGGGTGAAGATGGAGCTGGAGTACGGCGAGGCGCTGGATTGCGCGGGCACGCCGCCGGCCCGGGAGGGAGGCCGGGCGTGAGCGGCGGCGTAGAAGCGATGATGCATTTGTAAAAAATGCATCAAGATCTACCATTTTGGTCGCCTTGTCTCTTTTCTGCGTCCGGCTCCGCCGTGGCTGGGGGCACGCTCCGGTTGCGGTGCGCGCTCGCCGGCGGGTGGCCGCGCGTCAACGGGGGAGGAGGTTAGGGCTTGCGCGCGAGCTGGCCAGGGAGCGGGCGAACAGCAAAACCACAATTCACGGAGGAAACTACGCCATGCCTATCACAGCCACGCTGCGACGGACGCTGCTCGTCGGCGCGTTCATCGGGTTGTTCCCGCTGTCGGCCGGGGCGCTCAACCCGCCGACCACGCCGGAGCCGCCGCCGACGGGCGGTGGCGGCGGCACCTTGCCGCCGGTGAGCCGGGTCGATGTCGACGGGCCGTTCGCTACCACCATCGACCGCAACGCAGGGCCGACCCGCTCCGGTTGGGTGGTGCGGCCCACCAATCTCGGCGCCAACGGCCTGCAGCACCCGATCTTCATCTGGGGGCCGGGGGCGGCTTCGCGGCCGAGCGACTACGAGGATCATCTGCGCCGCATCGCCTCGCACGGCTTCGTGGTCTACTCGGAGGAGTCGTCGTCGCAGGGCACCGAGATGGGGCGGGCCCTGGATTGGTTGATCACCCAGAACGGCCGCGTGACCAGCACCTACTACCAGAAGCTCGATACCACCCGGATTGCGCTGGGTGGCCATTCGCGCGGTTCGATAGCGACCTTCGCCAACGGCTCGGATCCGCGCATCGCCACCACCATCCATGTGGCTGGCGGTTCGTTCGACGGCAACGGTCCGTCCAGTCTGCACAAGCCCGCGGCGATCGTCTGCGCCGCCAACGACCTCCTGGCGACCGGCAACTGCCGCCGCGATTACGCCAACTCCACGGTGCCAACGTGGTTCACGATCATGCGCGATTCCGACCACATCAGCGCCGCCCGCGACGGTTTGCCGATCATCGTCGCCTGGCTGCGCTGGCACCTGGGCGGCGAGACCGAGCGCCGCGGCATGTTCATCGGTCCGAACTGCGATTTCTGCGGCGCCGGCTACGAGACGTACTACAAAAACTGGTGACACGGCGGCCCGTCCCACCCGGCGTGCCGCCGGGCGGCTTCGCGGCGCCGGACACTAGCGCCCGGCGTTACACCCAACGCCGTACCCGCGCGCAGTAACGGCGGTACTCCTCGCTGAACAACGCCTCCAGCGCCCGTTCCTCGGGTGCGATCTGGAAGCGGTTCATGTAGGACACGAAGCCAGCGACGCACAACAGGCTCCACGGGAACGCCAGCCACGCCGATAGCGCGACCAGCAGCAAGGCCATGGCAACGTACATGGGATTGCGCGTGTACCGGTAGATGCCCGAGGTCACCAGCGCCGAGGCCGCTTCCGGCTGTAAGGGATTGACTGTGGTGCGCGCCCGTCGGAACGACACCACCGCCGCGACGCCGAATACCGCGGCGGCCAGCACGGCCGCGAGCGTGATGGCGGTTTTCGCGATCGGGCTCAGGTCGAGGGCGGGCGCGAAGCGGGAGAGCACCCACATGGCCAAGCCGAAGCAGACGGCGACCAGGAGCGGCGGGATCTTTTTGTCCAGGTAATGCATGAGACGGATCTCCGGGGCGGGTGGCCGCGGCGTCCGCGAGGGCGGTCACCCAAGACAACACGAGCGGCGGCGCGCGGTTCGGTCAGCGAGTGTCCTGGATTGCTGGAGATCGGTTCAAGGGGAGGGCGGGCGACGACAGACGAAAAAAGGGGCGCTGCGCGAGCGCCCCTGTGGCGGATGCGGCGTAGAGTTCGCCTTACTGTTGGAGATAGTCGCGGAACTGCACCGTTACCGTGCGGACCTGCTCGGACGACCAGTTCGGCACGTTGATCACCTGCTTGGCGCCGTTGCCGCCGCGCGGCGTGAGCTCGATGCGGATCGTGCCGTTGGGCGGCGAGCTGGCCGGAATGTACAGGTCGAGACCCGACATGAACGGCAGCAGACTGAACACCGGATCCGGCACCTCCAGGTTGCTGACGCCGTCGGAATTGCGGTCGTGCAGGAAGATCGCGCTCAGCCGCTTGAGGAGCGGCGCGACCTGCGGTGTGATCACGTTGACGCCGTCGACCGTCAGCACATCGTTACGCCCGTCCTGATCGCCCCAGAGCTCCTTGTCGCGGCTGATCATCAGGTTGGTGTGGTTGGGGCTGCGGTGCAGCAAGGCGCCGACGCCCGTGCCGGGATTCGAGGTGTTCAGCCGGATGAAATAGTTATCCCGGTAGAACGGCTCCCGGTAGAAGTAGTGGTCGTTGTTCGCGCTTTCGCGCATCAGGACGAACTCGTAGGTCGCGCCTTTCTCCACACGGAACGGCCCCCAGCGGCCGTCCTCGCCGATCGGCTGGGTGTGCAGCGGGGTTTCGCCGCGGCGCATGCCCGTGTCGGGATCGACCGGATAGATGGCCAGCGTGGTGCCGGCGGCGCCGACGTTCTGCGGGAAGATGTTGGCCCGGCCGACCAGCCAGACGTGGTCGCCCTCAGCTACCGGCGCATGGATGGTGCCCGGCTCCTTGCCATTGAAGAAGCGGTAGATCCGCGCGAACGATCCGGCCGAGGTGGCCACCTCGATATGGCCCACCGGGTTATCCGCCGGCGGATAGACGTTTTCCGCGCCGCCCACTTCGAGCTCCACGTACTGGCCCCAGAGCGCCAGGGTCGGCACGCCGCCGGGCGGCGCATCCGCCGCGGCGCCGTCGATGTTGACATAGCGCTCGATCCGGGCGGCCCGGTTCGGGTCGCGCAGGTACATCATGCTGACGCCGGTGCCCATGGAGTGGCCGATGAGGTTGACCTTGTCGTGCCCGGAAATGCGCCGCAGATGATCGATGATGGCGTCGATCTGCAGGTTGCGTTGGGCCGCCTGAGCCTCGTCGGTCGGGCTCTGACCGGTGTTGGTGTCGTACTCGTAGACGGCCAGGTAGGTGCGGGGATAGCCGTTGGCCAGGAACCGCTCGGCCTGGGACTCGAACTGGGAAGCGGAGCCAGCGCCGCCGTGGATGAACAGCACCGGCCGCAGGCTATGGTCGACCGGCTTGCCGGCGATCAGGTCGAGCACGTCCTGCAAATGGAACCAGGCCAGGAACCGGTCGGCGAGCGAGCGCCGCTGGTCGTTGGCGTTCTCGGCGAACACGCCCGCCGCGTTCAGCTGCTCGAACAGGCCGTCGGTACCAGTCATCGCCGCCTCGAACGCGGGCGTGTCCGAGAAGATCTCCGGCGAGGGCAGTGGGTTGGCCTGCAGATACTTGCCGATGGTTTCCCGCGCGGTGGCGTTGATGCGGATGCCGTTAAGCAGGTTGCCGTCGTCGTCCAGGCTGATCAGCAGGCGGGCCATGTTGATCAGCATCGAATTGGTGCTATCGGCCGCGACGGCGGGCACGTTTCCTCGAACGCGAGCTTCTGCCCAGCGGGAGCGCTGCCCAGCACGATGCCGGCGACCGAGAGGGTGATGGTTTCGCCCTCCCGATAGTGGAATTTGCCGTCCTCGCCGATGATGCCTTCCTGCGTTTCCGTCCGATAGTTCAGGCCGCTGATCAGGCCGTCCAGGAATACGCCTTCCGACGTCCTCGCCTGATCGTTGGAATTGGAATCGGAACCGCAGGCCGTCAGCAGGGCTACCACCAGCCCCGCCGCCATGAGCGTCGCCGCCCGCGTCAAGCCGATCCGTTTACTGCGGATTCTCATCGATCGTCTCCTCCTGCCGGTTTGCCCGGTCTTTGTGTTACGCCTGAGGTACAGGCTGGAGACGACGCTAACAAAGGCCGCTGGCGGAGACTTGAATGTATTTGTCCGGCGCGCTCAGCCGCCTTGCCGCAGCGCCTCGATTTCCGCAACGAAGCGTTCTTGATGGCGCGGCGAGACGAGCAGCGAGCGGTTGGGACGGTAGTCGATGCGCAGCCGCTCGATGGACAGCGCCGGATTGGATTGCAGCGACAGACAGGGCGAGATGGAGGTGATCGACGCGATCGGTATGCGCCAGCGGAACGGGCCGCAGCGCACCCGCAGCAGCCGTTGGCCGTGGTCGATGACGTAGCGCGTGCCCAGCAGGATCGACAGCGGCAGGACCAGGCCGATCAGGGCGCCGGCGAGTGCCGACCCCCACTGCTCGGGGGCGTGCCAAAGCATGTCGACCACGCCGTAGGCGGTGATCGCCATGGCGGCGCCGAGCGCCACCAGCAGCCAGCCGTCGATCTTCGATCGGTATACGGAAACGGCGGATTTCGGAGCCATGATGGGCGCGATTCTACGGGATACGGCTCAAAAATGCCGTGCCTTGATCTTCGCCAGCGGGTAGCGCGTACCGCGCCACTCGATCTCCTGGCGGAGCTGCGCCCGGAGGGCAGCGCGCCACCAGGTATAGAGCGTCAGCGCTTGCGCCGGCCAAAGATAGAGCAGGCAATCGAGACTCCAGTTCGCCCGCCGCGCCAGCTGCCCCTGCAGGAGCAGACTGACGGCGATGGTGGCCAGGTTGAGGGCGAACGCCGCGCCGTCGGTCAGGAACAGGCCCAGTACCGGCCAGAACGCCATCAGCGCGGCGACCGCGGTGGCCGCCGTCAGCTTCACGAAGCTGTAGTCGAAGCCGCTGAAGATGTTTTTCTCCAGACCGAGGATCATCTCTCTCGGCGTGCGGTACCAGGCGACCGCCAGCAGGCCCTGGCCGAACAGCGCGTCGGCGCGGGCGCCGTTGCGTTTCAGGAGCTTGCCCAGCATCAGGTCGTCCAGCGGCGCCAAGGCGAGTGGGGCGTGCCCGCCCGCTTCACGGTACTTCCGCGCCCGCACCAGATTGAAGGCGCCGATGCCGATGTAGCGGCGGCGCGCGTGCGTCACCCGCCAGGGCTGGAACATGCCGATCATGCCGGCCACGAACAGCACCAGCATCGCTCGCAGCAAGCGGTTATCCGCCAGCAAGTCGGGAAACACCACCAGATGGTCCAGCTGTCGGCGCTGCGCATAGCTCACGGCCCGCGCCAAGCAGTCTGGGGCGAACAGCACGTCCGCGTCGGTGAACAGCAGGAACTCGCCGCTAGCCTGCGCGGCTCCCAGGTGCAGGGCATGGGTCTTGCCCAACCAGTCCGGCGGTAGGGACCGCACTTGGATCACCCGCAGCCGTGGCTCCTGCGCGGTCATGCGCTGCAGGATGGTACCGGTGGCATCGGTGGAGCGGTCGTCGACGACGACGATTTCCAGCGCCGGGTAGTCGAGGTTCAGCAGCGACCGCAGCGCCGGCTCGATGGTCGCCGCCTCGTCGCGCGCGGCGATGACCACCGACAGGCGGGGCAGGGGGCCTTCGACGGGCTGATCGCGCAGGTAGGGGATGCGCCGAATGCCGTACGCGACCAGCGCCACAGCCGCCAGCGTGCCCGCGAACACCGCCAGCGAAAGCATCGACTGCCAATCCATGCCGAACTCCACCTAGCTGCGGTGAAAGCGAGCGGCGATGGTTGCACCCCGCGAGCGCTCTGTCCAGCCGGTTCGGGGCCGCCGCCGCACGGTTTTGGGGTGGCCCAAGCGACTGTTACCAAAAGCAAAACCGCCCGTCGGTTAGCCCAATCGGCGCCTTCGTTGTAACATGGGTTACTTCGTTCGGACTCCTGAGATCGCCGTGGCCGGTTCTTGCCCGCGGCGGATAAGGTCGTGCCTTATCCCGCAAGGCACGGCGCTTTTCTCAAGGAAACGGAGCCGGACACGACTCATCCTTCTAACCACAGGGGGGAGCCGATATGTCCGTATTGCCTCGAATTGCCATGCCCGAGTACATCGCTCGCGGTTTCCCGGTTCTGAAAGAACTTCAGTCGGATTATCAGCACATTGTTATCAGCGAAACGCCGGAATACGGCCGCATGCTGTTTTTGGACGGCGATCTGCAGATCGCCGAAAGCGACGAAATCTACCATCAGACCATGATCGAGCCCTTGGTGCGGCGCGATGCGCTCGGCAAGGTGCTGATCCTCGGCGGCGGCGACGGCGGCGTGCTCAAGGCCGCCCTCAGGGAAGGCGCCGAGCGGGCAGTGCTGGTGGACATCGACCCGATGGTGGTGGAGATGTCCGCCCGCTACCTGCCGCGGGTCTGCGAAGACGCCTTCCAGGCCGACAACGCCGAGCTGGTGATCGGCGACGCGCTCGGCTATCTCGAACAGACCCCGCCTTGCGACGGCATCGTTTACGACCTGACCATGGAGCCGGTCGGCGCCGACGAGGACCGCAGCGCCTTCATCGCGCGGGTGCTCGATAACGTCGTCGACCGGCTGACGCCGGACGGGGTGTTCAGCATGCAATGCTGCAGCGAACATCAGCCCGAGCTGCGCGAGGAGCTCATGGAAGCGCTGGCGCAGCGTTTCAAGCAGGTCGAGGACCGCGTGGTGGACGTGCCGTCCTACGGCGAACGCTGGGTATTCGCGTCCGCGGTCGGGCCGAGGCACTGAGCCGCTCGGCGCCGGGCGCGCGGTGACCTTCCGTCGCGCCGCCCGGCTTGGCCGTCGAATGGGCTCATCGTCGTTGGCGGGAGCTTTCCCGAATCGAGAACAAACGATCATTTCCCACGGTTTTTTTCCGCCTCGACGGCCTTGAACGGCTTCCGGCAGAGACTGGCGAGCACCCGCTTTATTGGCCGACGTTTCGGCGCAAATGTTGAGAACCACCGACGCGCATGAAATCAGCCGATAAGGCGGTGAGGCCGTGCCAGCCAGCCGGCCTGATCGCGGAGCGGTGAGCGCAAGGAGCGCGGACATGCGGCGCGCGTGAAAAGCCGGAATCGACGATTTCGGAGCGGATTTCAGGGAGGTATGTGTTTCCCAAACCGGTGCTGATGGCCGCCGTGAGTCGACCGAAGATGCGGTCATGGCGGGGCGTTTTGCGCGAACGGAAAATTGCTGATATCGCTTCGGGCGGCGGCCAGACTGGCCAGCGCAGGTAAGCGTCAGCGACCCAGAGCCGTGGCGAGAAGCAAAGAGGACCGTTCTCGACTAGGCTACGGAAGTCGCCACCAGGAAGGGGCAGGTTCATGCCAGGGATGGATCGGACCCGAGAAAAGAATGAATCCGTCTCCTCTTTCCTTGTTCAGGTGAGGCATGAAACCAGGAATCGCTTTGATCACCGGATGCTCCACCGGCATCGGCCGGGAACTGGCGCAGCAGCTGGCGCGCGAAGGCTGGACCGTGTACGCCGGCGCCCGCAGGCCGGAAGCCTTGCAGTCGCTGGCGAGCGACCGGCTGCGCCCGGTACGGCTCGACGTCAACGATGCCGAGCAGATCGCCGCCTGTCTCGCGCGCATCGAGCAGGAAGCCGGGCGGCTCGACCTGCTGGTCAACAACGCCGGCTACGGCGCCATGGGGCCGGTGGTGGAAATGCCGCTGGAGCAGGTGCGCCGACAGTTCGAAACCAATGTGTTCGCGCCGCTCGCCCTGGTGCAGGCGGCGCTGCCGCTGCTCGCCCGCGAGCGCGGTAGCTTGGTGGTCAACATCGGCAGCATCTCCGGCGTCCTCACCACGCCGTTCTCCGGCGCCTACTGCGCCACCAAGGCGGCGCTGCACAGCCTCTCCGACGCTCTGCGCATGGAGCTGGCGCCGTTCGGCGTGCGGGTGCTGACCGTGCAGCCGGGCGCCATCCAGTCCGAGTTCGGCAACAACGCCCAGCGCAACCTCGCCGCCACCTTGCCGGCCAGTTCCCGCTACGAGCCGCTGCGCCCGTACATCGAAGCTCGCGCCCAGGCCTCGCAGCAGGGCAGCACGCCGACCGAGGCGTTCGTGCGCGAGCTGGTGCGGACCATCGGTCAGGATTCACCGCCGGCCGTGAAGCGCATCGGCAAGGGCAGCACCGCCTTCCTGCTGCTGAAGCGGCTGCTGCCGACTCGGGTGCTGGATCGGTTGCTCTCGCGCAAGTTCGGCTTGGCCGGCTTCACCGCCGACGCCACCAACCGCGCGCCGGCCTGATCCCGCCATGACCGTCGGCCCCTACGATCACCTGCCGGACGTGCGCGACGGGCTCACCCGCTTGGAGCGCATCGTGATGACCGTGCTCGCCGAAACTCAGCGCGAGCGCGGCGGCCGCCCCGTGCCCACCGCCATGCTCTACGGCCGGGTGCTGGAGCGGATCGACATCAGCAAGGCGGAGCTGCAGGCGTGTCTGCGCAAGCTGGGCAAGGAGTTGCCAGGGTAGGGGTGAGCGGCTCATTGGGTCGCGCGCAGCGGGCGCATCGCCGTCGGTGATGCGCTCCGCAGGACTGCGCCGGCGGCGTGCCGCGTCGTGGCAGCCTTCCGTTCAAGGCAGCGTGAAAATTCTAGAGAAGCTCCTCGCTCGGCCGCTTGCCGCGCGAGGGCTGGTTCCGGATTCGCTGCTCGGCCGCCCGCCGCATGGACTCGATGGCGTAGGTCGAGCCTTCCAGACTGAAACGGACCACCTTGAATAGATCGTTCTGTAGCGGAACGGCGAATCCGACGCGGCTGGCGGATTTGGCGATGCGGTCGATATCGTCGAAAGGGGTGATGAAAAAGACGTTGTAGTCGTCGAACTTGTGCGAGCAGATCAGGGTGACGTGCGCCGACCCGGCGTCGGAATTCAGCAGCGCCGGGTATTCGTCGCCGATGTCGCAAGTAGTTTTCACGCCGATAAGGTAGTAGCAGGAGCCGGAATCGAAATAGCAGTACTGGCCGAACGCATGGCCCGACGGCGTCGCCGTCGCCGCGTAATAGTAGCTGTCGCCGTCGATGTCCCACTGCCAGTCGTGCGACCGCCGCGGTTCGGCGCCCGCCGGGGTGATGGCCGACAACAGCGCGGCGCCCAGAACGATGCTCTGCAGTTTCATGGTTTTACCTTCGTTATTCGCTGGCGGACGGTGGCAAAGGCGGTGTCCCGCGTTGCCGCCGCCAAAGCCTCTGGCGGCTCGACGATCGTTCGAGAAATGCGTGCAAGGCGATTCCCCATGCCCCACGGCGCAATCTTAGCGCAGGGATAGTGTGAATAGCGTTTTGCGGCGGGTTGGTGCACGCAGGGTCGCCATGAAGCCTGTTCTCTCGAAGGCGGGGAGGGCAGCCATGGGGTGAGCTTTGTGGTTTGTTGGTGTCTCTCTCCCACAAGACGCTGGCGGTATGCCCACATCGACCGAGAGCGATTTTCCAGTGCGTGGTAGCTGAAACTTGGCAGGACGGTGGCCAGTCAGTTCCCTCCCCCCCTCGTGGGGGAGAGCGTAGCGAGGGGGGAAGGGACGTAAGAGGCGACTGTCCTGCCTGATCCCAGCTACAACGCACGTGGAAAGCGCGCGGTTTTAGGCCCGCTCGATGGCGATCGCCGTGGCTTCGCCGCCGCCGATGCAGAGCGAGGCGACGCCGCGCTTGAGGCCGTATTTCTCCAGGGCGGCGAGCAGGGTGACGATGATGCGCGCGCCGGAGGCGCCGATGGGGTGGCCGAGGGCGCAGGCGCCGCCGTGGACGTTGACCTTGTCGTGCGGCAGGTCGAGGTCGCGCATGGCGGCCATGGTGACCACGGCGAAGGCTTCGTTGATCTCGTACAGGTCGACGTCGGCGGTGCGCCAGCCGAGCTTGTCCAGCAGCTTGCGGATGGCGCCGACCGGGGCGGTGGTGAACCAGGCCGGTTCCTGGGCGTGGCCGGCGTGGCCGAGGATGGTGGCCAGCGGGGTGATGCCGCGGCGCTCGGCTTCGGAGCGGCGCATCAGCACCAGGGCGGCGGCGCCGTCGGAGATGGAGCTGGCGTTGGCGGCGGTGACGGTGCCGTCCTTGCGGAAGGCGGGTTTCAGCGTGGGGATCTTCTCCGGGCTGGCCTTGCCGGGCTGCTCGTCGTGGCGCACCTCGACCGGGCCCTTGCGGCCGCTGACGGTGACCGGCACCACTTCCTTGTCGAAGCTGCCGTCGGCGATGGCGCGCTGGGCGCGGCGCAGCGACTCCAGCGCGTAGTTGTCCTGGGCCTCGCGGCTAAAGCCGTAGTGGGCGGCGGTGTCCTCGGCGAAGGTGCCCATCAGCCGGCCCTTCTCGTAGGCGTCCTCCAGCCCGTCGAAGAACATGTGGTCGAGCACTTGGCCGTGGCCGAGGCGGTAGCCGGCGCGGGCGCGGTCGAGCAGGTAGGGGGCGTTGCTCATGCTCTCCATGCCGCCGGCCACCATGACGTCGGCGCTGCCGGCCTTGATCAGGTCGTGGGCCAGCATCACCGCTTTCATGCCGGAGCCGCAGACCTTGCTGACGGTGGTGCAGGGCACGCTCCTCGGCAGCCCGGCGCCGAGCGCGGCCTGGCGGGCGGGCGCCTGGCCGATGCCGGCCGACAGCACGTTGCCCATGAACACTTCCTGCACGTCCTCGGGTTGCAGGCCGGCGCGCTCGACGGCGGCGCGGATGGCGGCGGCGCCCAGTTCCGGGGCGCGCAGGGCGGCCAGGTCGCCCTGGAAGCCGCCCATCGGGGTGCGGGCGTATGCGGCGATGACGATCGGATCGTTGCTCATGGTTGGTGCTCTCCGGAGTTGGGTTTGCGTTCTTCGGGCCCCGGCGGCGGTGGGCCGCGAACCGGACGGCCCGCTCTCCCTAGCCCGCTTCCGTGAAGGGAGCGGGGCCTTGAACCGACATGCCTGACAGACGCGCGGCCGTCATGCGGCGACCACGGGCGCGCCGGCCGCGTGCGTCTCCTTGCCGCTCAACGCCGAGCCCTCGAGGCCGGCCGGCGGCAGGAACAGCGCCTCGACCATTTCCTCGCTCACCTCGGCGAGCGTGGCCGGCTGCCAACGCGGGTTGCGGTCCTTGTCCACCAACAGGGCGCGCACGCCTTCGGCGAAGTCCGGGCGGCGGGTGAGCTGCACCGACAGCTCCAGCTCGCGCTCGAAGGTCTCGCGCAGCGACAGATGACGGCCGCGCCGGTACTGTTCGAGGATCACCCGCGCCGAGGTGGGGCAGCCGCGCAGCAGCGTTTCCAGGCCGGCGGCGAGCCAGGGGGTGTGCTCGGCCTCGGCGCGCAGCGCGGCGACGATGTCCTCGACCCGGTGCTGGTCGGTGGCGCGGTCGATCGCCTCGCGGTGGCACTCCAGCTGCGGTTCCGGGCGGGGCGCGCGCCGCTCGGCGGCGAAGCCGCGCAGCAGCCGGGAGAGCAGGGCGCGATTGGCGCCGGGGTCGTCGCTCCAGTCGGCGGCGGTGAGTGCGGCAGCAACCGCTTCGCGCTGCTCGTTGTCGAGGAGATAGTCCGCCAGGCCGGCGTACAGGGCGTCGGCGGCGTTGATCGAGCAGCCGGTGAGGGCGAGGTACAGGCCGGTGCGGCCGGGCATGCGGTTGAGGAACCAGGTGCCGGCCACGTCCGGGTACAGGCCGATGGTGATCTCGGGCATGGCCAGGCGCGACTCGGCGGTGACCACGCGGTGGCTGGCGCCGGCCATCAGCCCCAGGCCGCCGCCCATGACGATGCCGTGCCCCCAGCACAGCAGCGGCTTGGGGTAGGTGTGGATGAGGTAGTCCAGGCGGTATTCGGTGGCGAAGAAGCGCTCGACCGTGGGGTTGGGGCCGGGGCCGTGCGCCTGGATGGCGCGGTAGAGGCCGACGATGTCGCCGCCGGCGCAGAAGGCCTTGCCGCCGCTGCCGGCTAGCATCACGCAGGCGATGGCCGGGTCCTCCGCCCAGCGCTGCAGCTGGGGCAGGAGCAAGTCGATCATGGCCTGGTTGAGGGCGTTGAGCGTGCGCTCGGCGTTGAGGGTGGCGAAGCCGACGCGCTTGCCGTTGGCGGCGGCGCGCTCTTCGAACAGTACCGGTTGTTGCTGCATCGATCGTCTCGGTTGCGGTTGATCTGGCGCGGCGCGGGCTTAGCCGGCGGCTTGCCGGCGCACCCAGCGCGCGATGATTCCATGCAGGGCGTCCAGGCCGTCGGTCAGCGCCGCCGGTCCCGGCTGCAGGATCAGCGGCGACTTTATCTCATGCAGCTCGCCGTCGCGTACCGCCGGTACGCTTTCCCAGCCGGGGCGGGCGGCCACCTGCTCGGGGCGGAACTTCTTGCCGCACCAAGAGCCGATGACGATGTCCGGCGCCCGCCGCACGATCTCCTGCGGGTCGGCGATGATGCGGTCGCGGCCGAGGCTGGCGGCGGCGCGCTCGGGGAAGATGTCCTCGCCGCCGGCGATGGCGATCAGCTCCGATACCCAGCGGATGGCGCTGATCGGCGGCGAGTCCCATTCCTCGAAGTAGACGCGCGGGCGGCGCGGCAGGGTCTGGGCGGCGGCGCGTACCCGCTCGATGTGGGCCTCCAGCGCTTGCGCGTAGCGCTCGGCCTTGTCGTGGGCGCCCACCAGCGCGCCGAGCCGGCGCACGTAGCCGAGGATGCCGGCGACGCTGCGGTGGTTGGCGATCCACACCTCCACGCCGGCCTTGATCAGCGCCTGGGCGACGTCGGCCTGCATGTCGGAGAAGCCGATCGCCAGATCCGGCCGCAGGGCGAGGATCTGGTCGATCTTGGCGCTGGTGAAGGCCGAGACCTTGGGCTTTTCCTTGCGCGCCTGCGGCGGGCGCACGGTGAAGCCGGAGATGCCGACGATGCGCGCTTGCTCGCCGAGGGCGTAGAGCACCTCGGTGGGTTCCTCGGTCAGGCAGACGATGCGTTGCGGATAGCCCATGCCCGCCCTTACCGATCCCGGCGCCACAGGGTCTCGCCGCCGCCGGCGTGGCGGTTGAGCAGGCGCGCCATGACGAACAGCACGTCGGAGAGCCGGTTGAGATAGTGCCGGCCGGCGTCGTTCACCGCTTCCTGCTCGGCGAGCGCCACGACGGTGCGCTCGGCACGGCGGCAGACGGTGCGGCAGACGTGCGCCTGCGCCGCCGCCAGCGAGCCGCCGGGCAGGATGAATTCCTTGAGCGGCGGCAGGGTGGCGTTGGCGTCGGCCAGCCATTGGTCCAGAGCCAGCAGCCGCTCCTCCTTGAGCAGCGTGAAGCCGGGGATGCTCAGCTCGCCGCCGAGGTCGAACAGATCCTGCTGCACGCTGCCGAGCAGCCCGTCCATGTCCAGCTCATCGGCCGGTAGGCCGATCGCCCGCAGCAGGCCGATGTGCGAGTTGAGCTCGTCGACGTCGCCGACCGCGGCGATGCGCGCGCTGGCCTTGCTCACGCGGCTGCCGTCGCCGAGGCCGGTGGTGCCGGCGTCGCCGGTGCGGGTGGCGATCTTGGAGAGGCGGTGTCCCATGAATGTGCGGCTCCCGGTTGTTCCGTCCCCCTCGGCGCGCGAGGGGGACTGACGTTATTACATGTTCCGCCGGTACTGACCACCCACCTCGAACAGCGCCGCGGTGATCTGCCCCAGCGAGCAGACCCGCACGGCGTCCATCAGCACCTCGAACACGTTCTGGTTGTCGAGCACCGCCTGCTTGAGCCGCTGCAGCATCGCCGGCGCCTCGGCGGCGTGGCGTTCTTGGAACTCGCGCAGGCGCTTGAGCTGCGATTGCTTCTCCTCCTCGGTGGAGCGCGCCAGCTCCAGCTCCTCGGGGATGTCGTCGCCGTTCGGGTTGCGGAAGGTGTTGACGCCGATGATGGGCAGCGAGCCGTCGTGCTTGCGGTGCTCGTAGTAGAGCGATTCCTCCTGGATGCGGCTGCGCTGGTAGCCGGTCTCCATGGCGCCGAGTACGCCGCCGCGCTCGGCCAGGCGCTCGAACTCGGCGAGCACCGCTTCCTCCACCAGGTCGGTGAGCTCCTCGATGATGAAGCTGCCTTGGTTGGGGTTCTCGTTCTTGGCCAGGCCCCACTCGCGGTTGATGATCAGCTGGATCGCCAGGGCGCGCCGCACCGACTCGTCGGTGGGCGTGGTGATCGCCTCGTCGTAGGCGTTGGTGTGCAGGCTGTTGCAGTTGTCGTAGATAGCGATCAGCGCCTGCAGCGTGGTGCGGATGTCGTTGAAGGCGATCTCCTGGGCGTGCAGCGAGCGGCCGGAGGTCTGGATGTGGTACTTCAGCTTCTGGCTTCGCTCGTTGGCGCCGTACTTCTCGCGCATCGCCACCGCCCAGATGCGCCGCGCCACCCGGCCGATCACGGTGTATTCCGGGTCCATGCCGTTAGAGAAGAAGAACGACAGGTTCGGCGCGAAGTCGTCGATGTGCATGCCGCGCGCCAGGTAGGACTCCACGTAGGTGAAGCCATTGGCGAGGGTGAAGGCGAGCTGGCTGATCGGGTTGGCGCCGGCCTCGGCGATGTGGTAGCCGGAGATCGACACCGAGTAGAAGTTGCGCACCTTGTTGCGCACGAAATACTCCTGGATGTCGCCCATCACCTTGAGCGAGAACTCCGTGGAGAATATGCAGGTGTTCTGACCCTGATCCTCCTTGAGGATGTCGGCCTGCACCGTACCGCGCACGTTCTGCAGCACCCAGGCGCGGATCTCGGCGGCCTCCTCGGCGGTCGGCTCGCGGCCGTGCTCGGCGCGGAAGCGGTCCAGGCGCTGGTCGATGGCGGTGTTCATGAACATCGCTAGGAGGGTCGGCGCCGGGCCGTTGATGGTCATGCTCACCGAGGTCGACGGGTCGCACAGGTCGAAACCGTCGTAGAGCGCCTTCATGTCGTCCAGGGTGGCGATCGATACGCCGGAGTTGCCGATCTTGCCGTAGATGTCCGGGCGCACGTCTGGATCGTGACCGTAGAGCGTCACCGAGTCGAACGCCGTGGACAGGCGCTTGGCCGGCATGCCCTCGGAGAGCAGCTTGAAGCGGCGGTTGGTGCGGAAGGCGTCGCCTTCGCCGGCGAACATGCGTGTGGGGTCCTCGTTCTCGCGCTTGAACGGGAACACTCCGGCGGTGAACGGGAAGGCGCCGGGCACGTTCTCCAGCAGCAGCCAGCGCAGCAGCTCGCCGTGATCCTCGAAGCGCGGCAGCGCCACCTTGCGGATCTTGTTGCCGGACAGGGTGGTGTGGGTGAGCTTGGTGCGGATCTCCTTGTCGCGCACCTTCACCACGTGCTCGTCGCCGGCATAGGCTTGCTGCAGCGCCGGCCACTGCTCCAACTGGGCGCGGGCGTGCGGCTCCAGGCGCGTCTCGCGCTGCGCGGCCAGCTGCTCCAGCGCTGGCGCGGCTTCGGCCTGCTCGGGGCACTCGCTGCGCAGCAGGCGCGCGGCCTGGCGCAGCTGCTGGATCTCGCGCGCCAGCCGCGCCTGCTCCAGCGCCCGCTTCTTGTAGCCGCGCACGGTCTCGGCGATCTCCGCCAGGTAGCGGGTGCGCGACGGCGGCACGATCACCACCTGGTGGGTGCTGTGGCGGGTGTTCACCTTGGGCAGCAGGCCGGGGCGCAGCGCCAGCCCCAGTTCGGCGAGGCGGGCCAGCAGCGCCTGGGCGAAGGCAGTGACGCCGTCGTCGTTGAAGCGGCTGGCCATAGTGCCGAACACCGGCATTTCCTCCGGCGATCGGTCGAAGGCGCCGCGGTTGCGCTGCACCTGCTTGGCGACGTCGCGCAGGGCGTCGGCCGCGCCCTTGCGGTCGAACTTGTTGATCACCACGAACTCGGCGAAGTCGAGCATGTCGATCTTCTCGAGCTGGCTGGCGGCGCCGAACTCGGGGGTCATGACGTAGACCGGCACGTCTACGAACGGCACGATGGCGGCGTCGCCCTGGCCGATGCCGGAGGTCTCGACGATGATCAGGTCGAAGCCGGCCGCCTTGCAGGCGGCGATCACGTCCGGCAGCGCCGAGCTGATCTCGGTGCCGAAGTCGCGGGTCGCCAGGCTGCGCATGTACACCCGCGGCCCCTGCGCCCACGGCCCGATGGCGTTCATGCGGATGCGGTCGCCGAGCAGGGCGCCGCCGCTCTTGCGGCGCGACGGGTCGATGGAGATCACCGCGATGCGCAGCGCGTCGTTCTGGTCGAGGCGGATGCGGCGGATCACCTCGTCGGTGAGGCTGGACTTGCCGGCGCCGCCGGTGCCGGTGATCCCGACCACCGGTGTGCGGCATTGCGCCGCCTGGGTCTTGAGCGCCTGCACCAGGGCCGGGTCGGTGCTGCCGTTCTCGAGCGCGGTGATCAGCCGCGCCAGCTCGCGCCAGGCCTGGTCGGTGTGGCCCTGGATGGCGGCCGGGTCGCGCGGCGCGTGCACGCTCAGGTCGCGGTCGCAGCGCATCAGCATCTCGCCGACCATGCCTTGCAGGCCCATGCGCTGGCCGTCCTGAGGCGAGTAGATGCGCGCCACGCCGTATTCCTGCAGTTCGCGGATCTCGGCCGGCACGATCACGCCGCCGCCGCCGCCGAACACCTGGATGTGTTCGCCGCCGCGCGCGCGCAGCAGGTCGATCATGTACTTGAAGTACTCGATGTGGCCGCCCTGGTAAGAGCTGACCGCGATGCCATGCACGTCCTCTTGCAGCGCGGCGGTAACCACTTCGTCCACCGAGCGGTTGTGGCCGAGGTGGATCACTTCCGCGCCCATGCTCTGGAGGATGCGGCGGATGACGTTGATCGAGGCGTCGTGGCCGTCGAACAGCGAGGCGGCGGTGACGAAGCGGATCTTGTGCCGGGGCTTGTAGGCCGCCAGGGCCCGGTATTCGGTGGACAGATCGGTCATTGGCCTGTTTCCTGAAACAGCGGCGTCTGCGGCCGCATGGCCTGGATCGTTTGAGATTAGGGCGGCTGCCGCGCCGAAACGATGGCGGGACCGCTCAGCGGCGTGAGCGGTTTTGCCATTGCCGGCGCGGGGCGTGTGTGCTCCCCGCGCGGCGCCTACTCGTATTTGCGCTGGTCGTCGATCACCTTGCCGTCGTTGGCGAGCGATCCGGGCGGGACGAACCGCACCTCGCCGCGCAGCTTGCAGATCTCGCGGATGCTCTCGGCGATGGCCGCCGCCAGCCCTTCCGGGGCGTGGGCGATCTCGCAGTGCAGCGTCATCTCGTCGCGTTCGTCGTGGCGGGTGACCACCAGCCGGGCGCGGCCGATCTCCGGGTGGCGCTTGACCACGGCGTTGACCTGCGCGGGGTGGACGAACATGCCGCGCACCTTGGTGGTCTGGTCGGCGCGGCCCATCCAGCCCTTGATGCGCAGGTTGGTGCGGCCGGTGGGGCAGGGGCCGGGCAGCACCGCCGACAGGTCGCCGGTGGCGAAGCGCAGCAGCGGGTATTCCGGGTTGAGCACGGTTACCACCACTTCGCCGACCTCGCCGGGCGGCACCGGGTCGCCACTGCCGGGGCGGACGATCTCGACGATCACGCCCTCGTCCACCACCAGCCCCTCGCGCGCGGCGGTCTCGTACGCCACCAGCCCGAGATCGGCGGTGCCGTAGCACTGATAGAGGTCGATGCCGCGCGCGCGCAGCCGCTGCTGCAGCGACGGCGGCAGCGGCTCGCCGGTGACCAGGCCCTTGCGTAGGCTGTCGACCTTGAGGCCGAGCTCGTCGGCCTTCTCCAGGATGATGTTCAGGAACGAGGGCGTGCCGGTGTAGCAGGTCGGGCGCAGGTCGGCGATGGCGCGCGCCTGCAGCTCGGTCTGCCCGACGCCAGCCGGGAACACTGGGCAGCCCAGCGCCTCGGCGCCGGCGTCGAACATGTGCCCGGCCGGGGTGAAGTGATAGGCGAAGGTGTTGTGCACCAGCTCGCCGCGGCGGAAGCCGGCGGCATGCATGGCGCGGGCGAAGCGCCAGTAGTCGGCGCGGCGCGCCTGCGGCTCGTAGATCGGCCCCGGCGACTGGAATACCCGCGCCAGGTCGGCCAGCGGCACGGTGGTCAGGCCGCCGAACGGCGGCTCGGCCTGCTGCCGCTCGGTGAGATCGGCCTTGCGCAGCACCGGCAGGCGCGCCAGCGCCTCGATGCTGTCGATGGCGGCTGGATCGACGTCGGCCAGCGTCCGCGCGAAGTGCGGCGCCTTGGCTCTGGCCGCGCTCACCAGCCGCGGCAGCGCCTGCGCCAGCGCCTCGGCGCGCTCGGCGGCGGAGCGGGTCTCGAGAGAATCGTAGAAATCGGTCATGAGCCCTCCCGGAAGAGTGCGCGTGCTTGTCATCGTTCGTGTCGGTGTGGCGAAGGCGGCTTGCTCCGCCCGGTCGCCGGCGCGGAGGGGGCCGCGGTCACGCGCCGCCGCCGACGGCGCCGGGCGGCGGCCGCGGACCGCTACAGCCAGCGCTTGCGGCGCTTGTAGGACTTGAGGTTCTTGAACGAGCGCCGCTCCTCGCCGCCGCCGAGGTAGGAGGCCTTCACGTCCTCGTTGTTCATCAGCTCTTCCTTGGTGCCATCGAGCACGATCTTGCCGTTCTCCATGATGTAGCCGTAGGAGGCCAGGCGCAGCGCCCAGTTGGCGTTCTGCTCGACCAGCAGCATGGTCAGGCCTTGCTCGCGGTTGATGGTGCCGATGATGCTGAACACTTCCTTCACCAGCAGCGGCGACAGGCCCATGGACGGCTCGTCCAGCAACATCATCTTGGGCCGGGCCATCAGCGCGCGGCCGATCGCCAGCATCTGCTGCTCGCCGCCCGACAGGTAGCCGGCCAGGTTGTGGGCGCGCTCGCGCAGGCGCGGGAAGTAGTCGAACACCATGTCGAGATCCTTGCGGATCTCTTTGTCCTTGCGGGTGAAGGCGCCCAGGCGCAGGTTCTCGACGATGGTCATGTCCTCGACCACGCGACGGCCCTCCATGACCTGGAAGATGCCTTTGCGCACGATGTGCTCGGGCTCGGCGTTGGCGATGTCCTCGCCGAGGAACTGGATGCTGCCGCGGGTGACCTCGCCGTCCTCGGTGCGGAGCAGGCCGGAGATGGCCTTGAGGGTGGTGGACTTGCCCGCGCCGTTGGCGCCGAGCAGGGCGACGATCTCGCCCTGTCGCACCTCCAGGCTGACTCCGCGCAGCACCAGGATGACGTCGTCGTAGACCACCTCGATATTGTTCACCGACAGCACCGACGGCTTGGTCCGCACTTGCTCGGCCGGCTGCGACATGAACTCCTCCGTTTCGTCAGCAATGGAAAGACGCGGGCGGCCGGCGGCCACCCGCGCGCCGGATCACCAGCCCAGCCAGTCGTCGCGCTGCGGCAGCTCGATGGTGGCGAGGTGCTTGATCTGCGGATTGCCGTCGTTCCAGTGGCTGGTGTAGAGCATCACCTTGTTGGTGCCGCGGTGACTCTCCGGCGTCCAGGTGTGCGGCAGGCACACGCCCTCCAGCTCGGCTGGCACGTGGTCGCGCATCTGCTCCAGGGCGTTCTTGACCGCCTCGCCGGTGATCGGGCCGTTCTTGGCGGCCATGGCCATGGCGTCGCGCATGAAGAACACCGAGCAGACGCCGCGCATGTAGTGCAGGGTGCGCGGCTTCTCGCCGGTCGGGTCGCTGAGCTTGGAGATCTCGCGCATGGTCTTCATGCCCGGCGCGTCGATGCCCCACCACGGCGTGCCGCCCGGGAAGATCACGCCATCGCCGGCCTTGCCGGCGGCCGGGGCGGCGGTCTCGTCGAAGCCCCAGACGTTGGAGACGAAGCGGGTGTTCACGCCCACGGTCTCGCAGGATTTGAGCAGCGAGATGTTGGAGCCGGCGGTGTTGCCCAGGTAGGCGTAATTGGCGCCCGACTCCTTGAGGGTGAGGCACTGCGCCTTGAAGTCGCCCGGCTTGAGCGAGTAGACGATCGCCGGCAGCACCTCGAAGCCCAGGTCCTTCGCGTACTCGGCGCAGGCTTCCTTGGGCGCGTTGGGGTAGGGGTGGTTGTCGCCCATGTGGATGAACTTGGGCTTGCCGGTCTGGCCCTTGCTCTCCCAGTCCTGCTTGGCCCACTGCAGCAGCGCGCGGCAGGCGTCGGAGTAGCTCGGGCCGTAGAAGAAGTTGTACGGCGCGGCGTTCTTGCTGTGCTTCTGCTTGCCGGTCGGGTCGGTCAGGTGGCCGGAGTAGGAGCCGGACATGTAGGGCACCTTGTCCTGAGCGACGAAGCGCACCAGTGCCTCGGTGTCGGCGGTGCCCCAGCCCTGGATGAACACGGGCTTGAGCTGGCTGATCCAGGCCTTGTAGGTGGAGATGGCGCGCGGCGCGGCGTAGGCGTAGTCGACCGTGTCGCGCTTGATCTTGCGGCCATTCACTCCGCCGTTGCGGTTGATGTATTCGATCGCGTCCTCGACGCCTTGACCGTACAGGGTGCCGACGTCGGAGGTCGGACCGGTGTAGGCCGCCAGGTGGCCCACCGGAATGTCGTCGGCGGCCACGGCCGGAGCGGCGGCCAGGCCGAGCGCGGTGACGGTGGCGAGAGTGAGCTTGCTGCTGCGGATCATTGGGTTTCTCCTCCGGTGTGGCCCGTTGTCCGGGCTTTCTTATTCGGGCGGTTGGATGCCCTTGGGTTTTTCGTTCGGTCTCCGGCGTCGCCCGTCCTCCCGCGCGGGAAGGGCGGGGCCCGCGCTCAGTAGGAGAACGGATACAACTTCCAGTACGCCTTGATCTGCTTCCAGCGATGGGCCAGCCCGTCGGGCTCGAAGATCAGGAACAGCACGATGGCCAAGCCGATCGCCATTTCCTTGAGGTACACCACGCCGCGCTCGATGCCCGGCACCACGGCGTTGAGCAGGCCGACGGCGCCGTCCGTCAGCTCCGGCAGTAGCACCAGGAAGGCGGTGCCCATGAGCGACCCCATCACCGAGCCGAGGCCGCCGATGATGATCATCCCAAGGAACTGGATGGACAGCAGGATGGTGAAGCCCTCCGCCGAGACGAAGCCCAGGTAGTGGGCGAACAGGGCGCCGCCCACGCCGGCGTAGAACGACGACACGCCGAAGGCGAGGATGCGGTACTTGGTGAGGTTGATGCCCATGATCTCGGCGGAGAGGTAGTGGTCGCGCACCGCCACGAAAGCGCGGCCGTCGCGGGTGCGCAGCATGTTGGTGCCGGCCAGGTACATCACCACCACGAAGAACACCACGATGTAGAAGTAGCTCTGATCGGTGTTGAAGCTGTAGCCGAACAGGGTGAGCGGCGCTGCCATGGAGCCGGCCACGCCGCCGGTGAACCACTCGGCGCGGTTGAAGAAGTCCTCCAGGATGAACTGCGCCGCCAAGGTGGCGATGGCCAGATACAGGCCTTTGATGCGCGCCGCGGGGATGCCGACGATCATGCCCACGGCGGTGGTCAGTAGGCCCGCCAGCGGTATGGCGAGGATCACCGGCACGCCTTGGTTGGCGATCCAGGCCGAGGCGAAGGCGCCGAAGCCGAAGAAGGCGGAGTGGCCGAGCGAGATCTGGCCGGTGAAGCCGACCAGGATGTTCAGCCCCAGCGCGGCGATGCCGTAGTAGCCGATCTGGATCAGCAGGTTGGTGACGTAGCTGTCGAACACCAGCGGCACGAACAGCAGCGCGATCACCCCGGCGATGGCGAAATTGCGCGAGGTCGGCGTCGGGAAGATGGTGGTGTCGGCCTTGTAGGTGGTGCGGAACTCGCCGCACCGCATGCTATCGGCGGAAAGCGACATGGCGGCCCCCCTCCCTCAGATCCGCTCGATGTTCTTGGTGCCGAACAGGCCGTAGGGCTTGATCATCAGGATGATCACGAGCACGTAGAACGGCACGATGTTGTAGAGGTTGCCCCACTGCAGGTATTCGCCATCGACGAACTGGGCGACGTTCTCCAGCACGCCGATGATCAGCCCGCCGAGGATGGCGCCGACGATGGAGTCGAGGCCGCCGAGGATGGTGGCCGGGAACACCTTGATGCCGAAGAACGACAGCGCCGAGCTGACGCCGTTGACCATGCCCACGGTGACGCCGGCCACCGCCGACACCACCGCCGAGATCGCCCAGGCTAGGGCGAACACCTTGCGCACCGAGATGCCCAGGCTGGCCGCCACCTGCTGGCTGAAGGCGGTGGCGCGCATCGCCAGGCCCATGCGGGAGTACTTAAAGAACAGGAAGAAGCCCGCCATGATCAGCAGCGAGATGACGAAGCTCATCAGGTAGGCGGTCTGGACGTTGAGGCCGGCGATGGTCACCACGTCGGTGTCGAACACCTGCGGGAACGGCTGGACGAACTCGCCGAAGATCCAGCTCATGCCGGCCTGGAAGAAGATGGATAGGCCGATGGTGAGCATGATCACCGAGATGATCGGCTCGCCGATCATCGGCCGCAGCACCACCACCTGCAGCAGCACGCCGAACACGAACATGAAGGCCAGGGTGAGCAGGAAGCCGAGCCAGAACGGCAGGCCGAACTTCACCAGGAAGGCCCAGCACACCCAGGCGCCGATCAGCAGGAATTCGCCTTGGGCGAAGTTCACCACCTGGGTGGACTTGTAGATGAGCACGAACGACATCGCCACGACGCCGTACAGCGCGCCGATGATGACGCCGTTGAGCACCAGTTGCAGAAGCAGTTCCCACTTCATGGCCGTTCTCTTTTTGGTTCGTTACATGGCCGCCGCGGCGCGTTTCGGCGCGGCGGTGTTCTCCGGCTTGTCCGCGTTGGGGTAGAGGTCGACCACCCGCAGGTGGGTCTGGATGCGCGACTTGGTGCCGTCCTGGAAGGTGATGGTGGTGTCCACGTACACTTCCGGCTGGCCGGCGTAGATCGCGTCGATGATGTCGCCGTACTTGTCGCGGATGACGCCGCGGCGGATCTTGCGGGTGCGGGTCAGCTCGCCGTCGTCCGGGTCCAGCTCCTTGTAGAGCAGCAGGAACTTGCGGATGCGCTGCGCCTCCGGCAGGGTGGCGTTGACCTTCTCCACTTCCTGGCGCAGCAAGTCGTAGACCTGGGGCTGCGCGGAGAGGTTGGTGTAGTTGGTGAAGGCGATGCCGCGCTGCTCGGCCCACTTGGCGACGATGCCGAAGCGGATGCAGATGATGCTCGCCAGGTACGGGCGCTGGTCGCCGAGGATCACCGCCTCGGCGATGAACGGCGAGAACTTGAGCTTGTTCTCGATGTACTGCGGCGAGAAGCGCACGCCCAAGGCGGTGGTGGCCATGTCCTTGATGCGGTCGATCACCACCAGGTGGCCGTTCTCCTTCTTGATGTAGCCGGCGTCGCCGGTGTGCAGCCAGCCGTCGCGCAGGTCCTCCTGGGTGGCCCTTGGGTTCTTGTAGTAGCCGGCGAACAGGCCGGTGGTGCGCGCCACGATCTCGCCCACGCCGTGCTCGTCGGGGTTGTGGATACGCACCTCGGCGTTGTCGAAGGGCAGGCCCACGGTGTCGAAATCGACGTCGCCGGGGCGATGGATGGTGTAGGCGCCGCACAGCTCGGTCTGGCCGTAGAGCTGGCGCAGCGGCACCCCCATGGCCAGGAAGAACTTGAAGGTTTCGGGGCCGAGCGCGGCGCCGCCGGTGGCGGCCGAGCGCAGGTAGGTGAAGCCCAGCCGGTCCTTGAGCGCGCGGAACAACAGCCAGTGCGCCAGCTTCGATGGCTTGCCGGTCTTCTCGATGCTATCCATGCCCAGCTTCATGCCGAGCCGGAACATGAACTGCTTGAACGGCGTGGCGTCCATCATGCGCGCCTTGACGTCGGCGCAGATCGCCTCCCACACGCGCGGCGCCAGCAGCACGAAGTTCGGGCCGATCTCGCGCAGATCGCTCATAGTGGTCTCGGTGTCCTCGACGAAGTTCACCGTGATGCGGCTGATCAGCGACTGCGCCACCGCGTACACCTGCTCCATGATCCAGGGCAGGGGCAGCACCGACACGTAGTTGTCGGTCGGGTACTTCGGGTCGACGCGCAGATAGGCCATGCAGTGGTCGAGGAACGGCCCGGAGCGCATCATCGACAGCTTGGGATTGGAGGTGGTGCCCGAGGTGGTGATCAGCATGGCCACGTCCTGGCCGTCGCCTTCCGCCACCAGACGCCGGTACAGGCCGGGATCGCGCCCGCCCAGCCCGTCGCCCAGGCGCATCAGCTCCTCCTGGCTGATCAGCCGCGGATCGGCGTACTTACGCATGCCGCGCGGATCGTGGTAGACGATGTGCCTGACGCAGGGGCAGCGCTCGGAGATCTCGAGGATCTTGTCGACCTGCTCCTCGTCCTCGCACATCACCAGCTTCACCTCGGCGTAGTTGATCAGGTACTCGACCTCCTGGTTGAGCGAATCCTGATAAATGCCGAGGCTCATCGCGCCCAGCGCGTGGGCGGCGATCTCGCACTGCACCCATTCCGGGCGGTTGCTGCCGATGATGGCGACCACGTCGCCGCGGCTCACGCCGAGCGAGCGCATCCCGAGCGCCATGCGCTCGACCGCGCGCTGGTAGTCGCGCCAGGTGAACTCCCGCCAGATGCCGAATTCCTTTTCCCGCAGCGCCACTTCGTCGGGCCAGCGCTCGGCGTTGTACGCCAGCAGCTTGGGAAAGGTGTCGTACCTGGCGATATCGGGGTAGTCGATGTTCTGGACTCGCATCACGCCACCGCCTGCTCTTGTCCGTCCACGCCCTCGCCCAGATAGGCTTCCTTGACCCGGGGATTGGCCATGACCTCCTCCGGCGAGCCCTCGGCGATCTTGCGGCCGAAGTCCAGCACCGCCACGCGCGAGGAGATGTCCACCACCACGCCCATGTCGTGCTCGATCATGACGATGGTCATGCCCCACTCCTCGTTGAGGTCGATGATGTAGCGGGCCATGTCCTCCTTCTCTTCGTGGTTCATGCCCGCCATGGGTTCGTCCAGCAGCAGCAGCTTGGGGCGCAGCGCGATCGCCCGCGCCAGCTCGACGCGCTTGCGCAGGCCGTAGGAGAGGGTGCCGGCAACGGCTTTGCGGATATGTTGGATTTCGAGGAAATCGATGATGTCCTCGACCTGCGCGCGGTGCTCCAGCTCCTCGCGCTGGGCGCCGAACAGCCAGTAGAAGGCGCCGGTGAGGAAGTTGTTCTTCAGCAGGTGGTGGCGCCCGACCAGGATGTTGTCGAGCACCGTCATGTGGTTGTAGAGCGCTAGGTTCTGGAAGGTGCGGCCGATGCCGGCCTCGCAGCGCTTGTTCGGCTTGAAATGAGTGATGTCCTGGCCGTTGAAGCGGATGCTGCCCTGCTGCGGCTGGTAGCGACCGGAAATGCAGTTGAGCAACGAGGTCTTGCCGGCCCCGTTCGGGCCGATGATCGAATAGATCTCGCGCTCGCGCACTTCGAGGCTGACGTCGGTCAGCGCTTTGATTCCACCGAAGGACAGCGTGATGTTGTCGACTTGCAGTAACGTGTCGGCGCTGGCTACCGCCATACCGATTCCCCTTCGCTTTGGTTGATTACTCGATCCGGCCGGCGCGGCCGGATCCCGCTCGCGATGGGGGAGTGGTCGTGGGCTGATGCCGGGCGAAAGCGCGGCCGCGCCGAGCGCGCGCTGATGTCACGCCCGGTCCTGTCGACGCAGGACGCCCACCATTGAACTCGGCCTGACAAGGACCGACCCTCCTCCCGTTTTCCCGCGGATCGCGGGCTTTTTCCCGGCGACGCTTGTCGTTCCGCCGCGTCGTCCGGGGCTTTTAGTTATTTCTGGCTATGCTTATTGAGAAACGCGGACATCCGTTCCTGCGTTTCACAGTGTCCGTGGCGGTGCGCGCACGCCCGCGCTTGGCTACCTTTTCGGAGGAAGCCGACACGGAGACTGTGGTTTTTCACGATAGGGCCGCCGAAACGGAAAAACGATGGCGAAACCGCTCAAGCTCCATGAGCGTTTTTGCCACTGCCCATAGCCGGTTGCGTGGAGGAGGGCTGCGCGGCGAAGGCGCAGCATGAGGGGAGTTCGAGGGGCGATGCAGAAGCACACCGTCGCCATTGCCTTCGTACGTTCCGCCGTGGCGCCGCTGGACGAGGCCACGCGCGAGCGGTTGCTGACGCAGAGCGGTATCCCGCCGGAGCTGCTCGCCGTGCCGGGGGCGCGGGTGCCGGCCCGAGCGTTCTCCAACCTGTGGCTGGCGGTGGCGCGCGAGCTCGACGACGAATTCTTCCGGCTCGACTCCCGCCGCATGAAAGTGGGCAGCTTCGCGCTGCTGTGCAGCGCCATGCTGGCGTGCGAGGATCTGCACACCGCGCTGCGGCGCTGCCTGCGCGCCTTCCGCGTGCTGCTCGACGACATCTCCCCCGCGCTGAGCGTCGAGCAAGGCAAGGCCTACATCCGCATCGACAACCGCATCGCCGGAGCGGAGCAGCGCCGCTTCGCCGAGGAAACCCTGCTGGTGATGATGCACGGCCTGATGTGCTGGCTGGCTGGCCAGCGCATCCCCCTGCTGGGCGCGGCCTTCGCCTATCCCCGGCCGGCGCACGGCGACGAGTACAAGATCCTGTTCGCCCACGACCTGACCTTCGACGCCGAGCGCACCGAGGTGTGGTTCGACGCCCGCGTGTTGGGCGCGCCGGTGGTGCAGAACCGCGAGACGCTGCGGCGCTTCCTGCGCTCGGCGCCGCAGTCGTTCTTCCTCAAGTACAAGAACGAGGACAGCTGGACCGCGCGGCTGCGCAAGCGGCTGCGCCGCACCGAAGGAACGAGCTGGCCGACCTTGGAGGAGATGGCGGCCGAGTTCCACATCGCCCCGGCCACCCTGCGGCGCCGGCTGGAAGCCGAGGGCATGACCTACCAGGCGATCAAGGACAACCTGCGCCGCGACATCGCCATCCACTACCTCTCCGAGAGCGATATGAGTGTGTGCGAGATCGCCGAGATGCTCGGCTTCCAGGACACCAGCGCCTTTCACCGCGCCTTCAAGCGCTGGACCGACTCGCAGCCCGGCGAGTACCGCGCCCGCCTCGTCGGTTCCGACGATGCCGCCGCGGCGGCGAGCCGTTAGCCTCGGCGCAGGGCCGCTTCCATAGCGGCCCATCATCCCTTCGGCAAGCAGGACGACCAACATGAAGCTGGATTCCTCCATCAGTGCCGTGATCACCGGCGGCGCCTCCGGTCTGGGCGAAGCGGCCGCGCGCCGACTGGCCGCCGCCGGCGTGAAGGTGGCGATCTTCGACATGAACGAGCAGCGCGGCGAGGCGGTGGCGCGCGAGCTGGGCGGGGTGTTCTGCCGGGTCGACGTTACCAAGGACGCCGAGGTCGAAGCGGGTTTTGCCAAGGCGCGCGCCGTCATCGGTCAGGAGCGCATCCTGGTCAACTGCGCCGGTACCGCCAACGCCTTCAAGACCGCCTGGCGGGCGAAGGACACCGGTGAGATCATGCATTTCCCGATCGATCAGTTCGAGCGGATCATCCAGATCAACCTGATCGGCAGTTTCCGCTGCGCCGCCAAGTCCGCCGCCGGCATGCTCGCGCTGGAGCCGCTGGAAGGCGGCGAGCGCGGCGTGATCATCAACACCGCTTCGGTGGCCGCCCAGGACGGCCAGATCGGCCAGGCCGCCTATTCCGCCTCCAAGGCCGGCGTGGTCGGCATGACCCTGCCCATGGCGCGTGACCTGATGGGCGAGGGCATTCGCGTCAACACCATCATGCCGGGCCTGTTCGATACCCCGCTGATGGCCAGCCTGCCGGACAACGTCAAGGCGGCGCTGTCGGCCTCGGTGCCGTTCCCCAAGCGCCTCGGCCGGCCGGACGAATTCGCCGCTCTGGTCGAGACCATGGTCACCATCGGTTACTTCAACGGCGAGAGCGTGCGCCTGGACGGCGCCATCCGCATGGCGCCGCGGTGAGGCCGCCTGACGGCGATTCACGCCCTTCTCCCAAGGCCGAACGGCGGAATTCGTTGCTGCCGTTGCGCCACGGGGAATGCTGGCGGCGCCGGAAACGGTGCCGCCAGCCCTTCGAGAGCTGAGTGCCCGCCGCCGCGCGGACGGGGGCGGCGCGGCGCCCACCGACTGGCCGTGCGTACGTCGCGGGGTCTCTACAGCTTCTTCGATGCGGCCGGGGCTAACCGGCGACTAGTTTCTGTATTAGAATTATCTAAAGTACAGCCTTTCAAAAAATGGCTGTGTGCAAATGTCCTGGCCGCGTCCAGGTTGGCCGGGGAGGTTTCTTTTGCCTTTTTGCGGGCTTTCCCGTGAAGTCATGACGTTGGCGTAAGAAAAGCAATAAAAGAGGCCAATCATGAGAATGACGAAAATCATGTTTTGATGGGGGCGTGGCCCAGTGCCACGGCATAGCGTGAGTCCAGTCGATCATGCTGGATGGGGACAATGATCCTGCACCCGAATTGGTATTCCCGTCATCTACCTTGGAGGCTGACTGCCTTTAAGAAAACGTGCCTCGATGAGTTCGCCTGCCGTCCGGTTCTGGGACTCCATCATCAGTACCCGATGAATATAGAGAATCATCCTGTTTTATTCGGCGGAATGACGGGGACGGTGCAGGTGGCGCGTGGGAGACTCGAGGCCGCCTCATGGACGGGCAGGCGAGGCGTGTCTGTGCGCGGTGCGTGGGAAAGCGTGGATAGATAAGCGTTCAGAAGAACTAGAGGGGGGCACCCGAGCGAGCCCGAGAGCGCCGGCACCGTCCTGATGGCCGATCCCACGACGGCGATGCGGCAGGCACGCGCGGTATGGAAGGAAGGCGATCGACAGCGGGCTTTAGCCCTTTATGCCGAGAT
>Ga0207864_1000765_pt1 | contig 40766 bp, 36 predicted proteins | sample HigsolmetaAR202D_FD_184834 | JGI IMG/M metagenome (GOLD analysis project Ga0207864, IMG submission 184834) | Ionic liquid and high solid enriched microbial communities from the Joint BioEnergy Institute, USA - AR20-2-D (SPAdes) (version 2) ...
GTGAGGAGAGAAGAAGAAGATGACCACGACCGCGGCCAGGCTCGGCACCCGCCGCAGCACCATGGCCACCAGCCAGTCCCAACGGGTCGCAGACACCATCACCGCGCGCACCGGGGTGCCGGTCGAACTGGTGCTCATCACCAGCTTCGGCGACGTCACCCGCGCCCACCTGACCCAGTTGGGCGGCACCGGAGTCTTCGTCAACGCGCTGCGCGACGCCCTGCTCGCCGGAGACGTCGAGTTCGCCGTCCACTCCCTCAAGGATCTTCCCACCGCCCCCGCCGACGGCCTCACCCTCGCCGCCGTCACCGAGCGCGACGACCCCCGCGACGCCCTGTGCGCCCGGGACGGGCTGAAGTTCGCCGACCTGCCGCCCGGCGCCACCGTCGGCACCGGCTCGCCGCGCCGGGTCGCCCAGCTCGCCGCGCTCCGCCCCGACCTGCGCTACGTGCCGATCCGCGGCAACGCCGAGACCCGCCTGGGCAAGGTCGCCTCCGGCGAACTCGACGCGGTCGTCCTCGCCTACGCCGGACTGGACCGGGTGGGCCGCCTCGACGACGTCACCGACGTGTTCGAGGTCGAACAGGTCCTCCCCGCCCCCGGACAGGGCGCGCTCGCCGTGGAGTGCCGCACCGCCGACGCCGCCGGCGCCCTGAGCTACCTCGGCACGGTCGACCACGGACCCACCCGGGCCGCGGTCACCGCCGAGCGCGTCGTCCTGGCCGAACTGGAGGCCGGCTGTGCCGCGCCGGTCGGGGCGTACGCAGAGTTCACCGCCGACGACCGCCTCCGCCTGCGCGCCGCGGTCGTCGCCCCCGACGGAAGCCAGGCCGTGCGCGCCGAGCGGACGGTCACCGTCACCGACTACCCCGACACGGTCCAGGCGGCCGCCGCACTCGGCCGTCAGCTCGCCCGCGAGATGATCCGGCAGGGAGCCGATCGGATCGTGGCCGACGCCGCGGTGGGAAGGGGAGAGATCTGACCAGCGCGTCCCACGCTGGACCAGGGACGCGGACAGGTGAGAAGAGGAGCGAAGTGAACCCGCAGACTGAGACCCCGGCCCCCCGGGCCGAGGAAGCCGCCAAGCCCGCCGTCGGCCACATCGCGCTGGTCGGCGCCGGACCGGGCGACGCCGAGCTGCTGACGCTGCGGGGCGCCGCGCTGCTGGGGCAGGCCGACGTCGTCCTCACGGTCGGCGAGACCGGACCGCTCGCCCGGCACCGGGAGGGGCTGCTGCGCCACTGCCGTCCCGACGCCGAGATCGTCGGCCCCGAGGAGTACGGGGACAAGGCCGACGCGTTCGCGGTGGCCAAGGCGGCCCAGGGGCTGCGCGTGGTCCGGCTCTACGCCGGGGACCCGCTGCTGGCCTCCCAGGGCGCCGACCTCGCCGAGGCCGCCCGCGACGCGGGCATCGAGTTCGAGATCGTGCCCGGGCTCTCCGCGATCACCGCGGTCCCCGCCTACGCGGGAACCGAGCTGACGCCCGCGGGTACCGCCGAGATCCGGGTGATCGACGCCTCGAACACCGACGTGGACTGGGTCAACGCCGCGCAGAGCGGCGCCACGCTGGTCGTGCTGGCCGCCGACGCGCCCACCGAGGACGACCCGGAGGCCAGGGGGCCCGGGCTCGACCGGGTCTGCAAGACCCTCATCGCGGGCGGGCGCCCCGACACCACCCCGGTCACGGTCACCCGCATGGGCACCACCACCCAGCAGACCACCGTCACCTCCACCCTGGCCCGCCTGGCGGCCGACCTGAAGGCCGCCGACGCCAAGGGCCACACGGTCCCGCGGCCGTCGCTGCTCGTCGTCGGCGAGGGGGCGCGCCGCCAGAAGAAGCTCTCCTGGTTCGAGACCAAGCCGCTGTTCGGCTGGCGGGTCCTGGTGCCGCGCACCCGCGAGCAGGCCGCCGCCCTCTCCGAACAGTTGCGCGGCTACGGGGCGGTGCCCGAGGAGGTGCCCACCATCTCGGTGGAGCCCCCGCGCACCCCGCAGCAGATGGAGCGGGCGGTCCGCGGCCTGGTCACCGGCCGCTACCAGTGGGTGGCCTTCACCTCCGTCAACGCGGTCCGGGCCATCCGCGAGCGCCTGGAGGACTACGGCCTGGACGCGCGCGCCTTCGCCGGGGTGAAGGTCGCCGCGGTCGGCGAGCAGACCGCCGCCGCGCTGCGGGCGTTCGGCATCCACCCCGACCTCCAGCCGCCCGAGGACCGGCAGTCCGGGGCCGGACTGGTCGAGGTGTGGCCGCCCTACGACGCCGAGATCGACCCGATCGAGCGGGTGCTGCTGCCGCGCGCCGACATCGCCACCGAGGTCCTCTCCGAGGGCCTGACCAGACTCGGCTGGGAGGTCGACGACGTCACGGCCTACCGCACCGTGCGCGCCGCGCCGCCGCCCGCGCCCATCCGCGAGGCCATCAAGGGCGGCGGGTTCGACGCGGTGCTGTTCACCTCCTCCTCCACGGTCCGCAACCTCGTCGGCATCGCGGGCAAGCCGCACGCCACCACGGTCATCGCCGTGATCGGGCCGGAGACCGCCAAGACCGCCGAGGAGTTCGGGCTGCGGGTCGACGTGCAGGCGCCGAAGGCGTCCGTGGCGGCGTTGGCGGAGGCGCTCGCGGAGTTCGGCGCGGCCCAGCGGCAGGCCGCGATCGAGGCGGGCAAGCCGGTGCTGCGGCCCAGCCAGAAGCGTCGGGGCCGCCGCCGCAAGAGCATGATGTGACGCGAGACCAGGAGGACCCATGACCGCCCGTTTCCCGCTGGCCCGGCCGCGGCGGCTGCGCGCCACCCCCGCGATGCGGCGGCTGGTCGCGGAGACGCGCGTCCGGCCGGAGAACCTCATCCTGCCGATGTTCGTCAAGGAGGGCATCGACGAGCCCCAGGAGATCGGCTCCATGCCGGGCGTCTACCAGCACACCCGGGACAGCCTGCGCAAGAGCGCGGAGGAGGCGGTCGAGGCGGGCGTCGGCGGGATCATGCTGTTCGGCGTCCCCGCGGCCAAGGACGAGCGCGGCTCCGCCGCCGACGACCCCGACGGGATCGTGCAGTCGGCACTGCGCGACCTCGCCGCCGACCTCGGCGACGCCACCGTGCTGATGACCGACCTGTGCCTGGACGAGTACACCTCGCACGGCCACTGCGGGCTGCTCACCGACACCGGCGACGTGGACAATGACGCCACCCTGGAGCGCTACGCCTCCGTCGCGGTGGCCCAGGCCGAGGCCGGGGCGGCCGTGGTCGCCCCCAGCGGCATGATGGACGGCCAGGTGGCGGCGATCCGCGCCGCGCTGGACGGGGCCGGGCACACCGGCGTCGCGATCCTCGCCTACGCGGCCAAGTACGCCTCGGCGTTCTACGGGCCGTTCCGCGACGCCGCCGAGTGCGCGCCGCAGTTCGGTGACCGCTCCACCTACCAGCAGGACCCCGCCAACGCCAGGGAGGCGCTGCGCGAGGTCGAGCTGGACCTGGCCGAGGGAGCCGACATGGTCATGGTCAAACCGGGCCTGGCCTACCTGGACGTCGTGGCCAGGGTCGCCGAGGCCGTCACCGTGCCGGTCTCCGCCTACCAGGTCAGCGGCGAGTACGCGATGGTCGAGGCGGCGGCCAGGAACGGCTGGCTGGAGCGGGAGCGGGTGATCCTGGAGACGCTTACCTGTTATCGGCGGGCGGGAGCCGCACAGATCCTCACCTACTGGGCCACCGAGGCAGCGCGGATGCTTCGGTAACCGGGAACCACACAGCACCCCGGCAGCCCAGGCGGGTGCCGGGAGCAGGAAACAGCCCCGACACCCGCGGGCCCGGCCCCAGGGCACCGCACCCGGTGTCGGAGGCCGGCACGAGAGCAAGGGGGACACATGGTCGGTGTGTTGGGTGGCAGGCGCCGGCGCCGTCGGCAGAAACCGGCCGCCACGGTGGACGCCGCGCTGGAGTACGCGGCGCTGGGATGGCCGGTGTGCAGGGGAGCGCATCCCGACCGCGAGGGGCCGCGCTCCTGTACCTGCGACCGGTTGGGATGTCCGGCCCCGGGGGTGCACCCGGTCAGCGCGGCGTGGGCGGTGGAGGCCAGCACCGACCCCGACACCATCAGACGCTGGTGGTCGGCCGCGCCGGAGGCGAACATCATCCTGCCCACCGGGCGTGTGTTCGACGTCTTCGACGTGCCCGCGGAGGCCGGGGTGATGGCCATGGCCCAGGTGGACCGGGCGGGCCTGCGCCTGGGGCCGGTCGCGGCCCTGGACGCCCAGCGCTACCTGTTCTTCGTGGCCACCCGTTCCCCCATCGACGAGGACGAGTGGTGGTCCTGCCGCCTCGACTGCTTCCCCGAGACGGTCGAGGACACCCCGGGCCTGCGCTGGCACTGCCGCGACAGCTACGTGCCCGCCCCGCCGTCGCTGCTCCCCTCGGGACGCACCGTCGAGTGGATCCGCTCCCCCTTCAGCACGGAGGGCCCCGTCCACCTGCCCGACCCGATCGCGATGCTGAGCATCCTGGTCGACGTGTGCGGGACCCCCTCCTGAGCGGACCGGATCAGGCGGGCCGCCAGGTGCTGAGGTGGTCGTCGGTGAGGTCGTGGCGCTCCTGCTGCGCGGCGAGCCAGTCGGCGATCCGCGCCGCGTCGGCCCCGTCGTACCACTGGCGCAGCCACGGCAGGAGCTCGCGCACCCCGGCGAGCAGGGGGGCGACCTCCTCCCGGCTCCACGCCTCGGCGGGACGGGCCTCGACGAGCCCCACGAGGGCCTCGGCCCGCTGCAGGTGGTCCCACCCGGCCCAGCCCAGCACGACCGCGCCGTCGTGCGGCGGCTCCGTCCGCGGATAGGACACGAACCGCTCGCCCGGCAGGTCGAGCCGACCGCGGTTGGCCCAGTACGAAGGCCTGCGGAAGTCCGCGGAGGCGTAGCGGGGCGGCACGGGGACGTCCAGGACGCGCCCGGTGCGGTCCTCCTCCCGCTGCAACTGCCACACCTCCTCCCAGCGCGCGTACTTGCGCAGCCCCGACGGCCGGTACCGGTAGGCGGCCAGGAAGGGGACGTGCTGGTCGGCGACGACCTGTTCGAGCACCTCGACCAGACCGGCGCCGGGACGCCCCAGGTGCTCGGCGGCGTACCACCCGGCCACCGCGACCACGTCCTCCCCGTCCGGCGCGCGGGTCAGGGCGTCGGCCAGTTCGGCGAGGGTCAGCGTGCGGGGCACGGCCGTGCCGTCGCGGTCCGCGAACCACAGGTCGCGCCGTTCGCACCGGTCCAGCAGCCAGGACCGCAGCGCGGCGGCCTGGCGCTCCTCCCACGGCTCGCACCACCAGCGCCGCTTGCACTCGGGGCGCTCCACCAGGGCCAGGTCGCTGCGCTTCTCCAGCAGGTCGATCCGGGCCTGCACGACCCTGCGGTACTCCTCGGGCCAGTGCCGGGGCAGCTCGGTGACGGGGGTCGTGCCGTGCCGGGCGAACCAGGCGGTCATGGAGTCGCCGACCGCGATCTGACGGGCCAGGACGATCTCGAAGGCGCGCTCGCCCGGGGCGATCCCGGGCACCTCGACGGGGTCGGGGGAGAGCACCGCGGCGGCCTCGGAGTCGGAGAGCAGCCCGTAGAGGCCGTACACCTGCCAGTCCAGCTCTTCCTGGAGCGCGACCATCCGGCGGCGCAGCGCCTCGGCGGCCTCCCGCGCCTCGGCCAGGCGCTGCCGGGAGGGCACGCCCCGGGCCACGACGGCGGCGGGTTCGTGGTCGGCGACCTGCCGGGCCAGGGAGTCCAGGGTGCGGGCGGGTTCGAGCGGCAGCCGGGCGGGCAGCGGCAGGCCGGACAGCCGCGCCGGCGCGAACTGGTGGCGCTCCTGCCACGCCTCCTCCCCGCTGCGGCCCGGTCTTCCGGCCCTGGACGGGTTGACCTGCTTGAGCCAGAAGCACGCCGCGGCGGAGTTCAGCACCCCCAGCAGCCGCAGGTGGTCCTCCTCGGTGGCCCCCTCGGGGAGGCGCAGCGCCGGGGAGCCCTGCCCGAACACCGTCCCGTCCCGGTCCAGCGCGAAGTGGGTGTGCGTGGCCGTCTCCGCGTAGGCGATGGCGAGCGGGCCGCGGCGCCGGTCGGCCTGGAACGCCGGGTAGCCGTACCAGGGCTGGCCGGGGGCGGCCCGACCGCGCAGGAGGGTCCGGTAGGCCCACAGGAGGCGCTCCGCCTCCGGCGGGAGGTCCGGGGCGGGCGGCTCACCGGAGTACGGCCACAGCGAGACGACCGGAGCGGCGACCCGGAAGTCCCGGACGGCGCCGCCCGCGGCCACCGGCCGCCGGTGCGGCGCGCCGACCCGGGCGCGCACCAGGACGCCCTCGCCCACCGCGTGGACGCCGTCCTCGCGCAGCAGCGTGTCGCAGCCGACCTCGGCGACGCGGTCGCCGAGGCGCTGCGGGGCGCCCTCCAGGTGCCGCCGCAGCTCCTCCCCGCCGCCCCCGCTGAGCGACCAGGGATGGCAGGCGCGCAGGTCGCGGTCGCCGTTGCGGACGCTCACCCAGGCGGTCTCGATGCCGGGGCGGCCGACGTTCTCCACGATGGAGCGCCACACCGCGCCCCGGGCCGGGTCCGCGGGCGGGGCGGGCTCGGCGCGCGTGCCGAGGACCTCGCGGATCGGGTCGGCCCAGCCCTGGACGGTGTTGCGGCCGACGAGGACGACGGTCGGGGCGCTGCGCCCGGGCAGGAACGCGCCGGAGGTGTCGACGATGTGGGTGAGCTTCACCTTCCGGCCCAGGAAGTCCTCGACGAGCTTGCGGCCGAACTCGCGCTTCAGGAACGCGTTGGCGGTGATCTGCCCGGCGAAGCCCGCGTGCTCGCGGGTGGCCAGCCGGAAGAGCCGCTGGGTGAACGGCACGGACAGCGGGTAGGCGCCCGAGCAGACGTCGTAGACGGAGCGGTAGTTGGCGTTCTCCTGGCGGTCCCGCACCACCGCGTGGGGCGGCTCGGTCACCACCGCGTGGTAGCTCTCGCGGCCCAGCAGGTCCACCCGCCGGACGTGGTCCGCCACGTCCTCGGTGGCGTAGGTGAACACCTGCCGGTCGGCGGTGGGCGGGCCGTCGGCGGAGCTCCACGCGTCCCGGCCGTGCAGCAGTGCGTCCCCCACCGCGATGTGGAGGGGGAAGTCCGGCGCCTGGTCCAGGCGGCGCGCGCCGGTCTCGCGCAGCACGCAGACGAGCAGGCGGAACCGGGCGATGCTCACCGCGAGCGGGTCCCGGTCGCAGCCGTGGACCGAGTTCAGGGCCTTGCGGACCAGTTCCCAGAGGTCGGCCTGCGCCCCCGCCGCCGCGCGGTGCCGGGCGAGGAGGCGGGTGAACATCCCGAGCAGGAACTCGCCGCTGCCGCAGGCGGGGTCGATGGCCCGCAGTCCCCTGTGCTGCCAGACGGCGCCGCCCGAGCCGCTGCGCACCTCCAGTTCGGGCTCCAGCCCGAACTCCTCGATCGCCGGCTCCAGGGTGAGGTCGAGCAGGAAGTCCACGACGAAGGCGGGCGTGTGCAGCGGGGCGTGGGCCGTGCGCGCGGACTCGTGCAGCCCCTGGTACAGGTCGGCGAGGAAGCCGGTGTCCAGGTCGGGGTCGGTGAAGTCGTGCACCGGGGCGCCGTCGGGGCCGCGGCGGCGCCAGAACTCCAGCAGCGCGCCGGCGGCCTCGGCGCTGGGGGTGAGCTGCCACAGCGGGTTGTAGGAGCGGTTGAACAGCCCCTCGGTGGTGCGGTGGCACTTGGCGAGGTGGACGAAGGCGGAGACCAGCCAGTCGCGGTCGTTCAGGTTGGGGGTGGTGGCGAAGAACGCCTGCTGACGCGCCTCGGCGGCCTCCGCCCGGTCGCCGGGACCGGTGATCCAGGGCTGCTCGACCAGTCCGTTGTCCTCGCAGAACCGGACGAACAGCGTGCCCAGCACCCAGGCGGCGGCCGCCTGGGCGACCCGCTCGTCCCGCCAGGCCGGGTAGGAGGCGCCGGTGCGCCGCGCCTCGCGAGCCGCGCGGTACTCCGCCTCCAGGACGGCGGCGAACTCCTCCTCCGCACTGCGGGCGCGGAGGTCCTCCTCCAGCAGCACGGCCTGTCGGCCCAGCTCCGCCAGCAGGTCACCTCGGTCCTTGCAACCGGCCACCGCGCCTCCCTCATCCGATCCGGCTCTCCGGGGCACACGCGCCTCTCATCCTGCCAGGCGGCATCCCGCAGACAGGGCCGGAACGGGAGATCCGTCCAGGTGGTACCGGAGTCGGTCGAGACGGGCGGGCCGGGAGGCCGGAAGACGCGCGACCGCGGGGAGCGCGGCCGGAGGCAGCCGGAACGGGGAAAATCGCGAATCGACCCACGCTTCTGCGTCAGGGGGGTAACATTCTGAAGCAGAGCACTCACCGAGCGTTGACTGTGGTGTTTGCGGGCCTCGCGGTACCGCAGGACGTTCGGGCGGTGACGCGGCCGTCCCCTGCGGCTGCGGCGGCCGTAGGAGTGCGTCCGGACTCGGGTGGGCGGGCATCCCGACATGTCCGCCCACCCGTTGCAGACGGGCCGCGTTCCGGCGTACCAGGGGGAGATGGAAAAAGGGGGGCACGTCGGGACGCGGCCTCCACCGGTACCGTCGGCGCCCGCCGACGGGGTCGAGGCTCCTGCCTGCGGAGCGGTGGACGCCGCTCCGCAGGCAGCGGGGCCCGGCCGCGCCCCGGTGGCGGCGCTCAGCCCAGCGCCAGTTCCCGGTCGCTCACCACGATCCCGTCCTCGTCGCTGTACAGCCACGCCCCCGGCGTGAACACCACCTGGCCGAAGGCGACCGGGCCGTCGACCACGCCCGCGCCCGCCTTGGCGGACTTGCGGGGGTTAGACCCCAGCGCCTTGATCCCCAGCGACAGCGTGGCCAGCTCGGCGACGTCGCGCACCGCGCCGTTGATCACCACGCCCGCCCAGCCGTTGCGCTCGGCGGCCCTGGCGATCATGTCGCCCATCAGCGCCGACCGCAGCGAGCCGCCGCCGTCCACCACCAGGACCCGGCCCTCGCCGGGCTGGTTGAGGACCTCCTTGACCAGGGCGTTGTCCTCGTGGCACTTGACGGTCCGGATCGGGCCGAAGAACGCCCGGACGCCGCCGAACTGGCGGAACTGGGTCTCACAACTGGCGAGTTCGTCACCGTGGGCGTCGATCAGGTCGGCGGTGGTGAAGTCCGTGGGCATCGGTCGCTCCGTGGGTGTCGGTGGCGGGAACCGGGGCCCGTGCGGGGGCGCCCCGGGAGCGCGGACGCGCCCCAAGTTACCGACCGGTCCGCCACGGTCCGCGACCAGGGGGCGCGAACCGCGTCCCGGAACCGGGGCGGTGCCGACGGCTGACAGACTGGGCGTGTGGCTACTCAACAGACATCACGTGAGCTGTTCGAACGCGCCCGGGCCGTGATCCCCGGCGGGGTGAACTCCCCGGTCCGGGCCTTCAAGGCGGTCGGGGGCACGCCCCCGTTCATGGCGTCGGGCAGGGGCGCCTACCTCACCGACGTCGACGGGAACACCTATGTCGACCTCATCTGCTCGTGGGGGCCGCTGATCCTGGGCCACGCCCACCCGGCCGTCGTGGAGGCGCTGGCCCAGGCGGCGTCCCGGGGCACCTCCTACGGCGCGCCCACCGCCGCCGAGGTGGAGCTGGCGGAGGAGATCGCGGCGCGCACCCCGGTGGAGAAGGTGCGGCTGGTCAACTCCGGCACCGAGGCCACCATGTCCGCGATCCGGCTGGCCCGCGGCGCCACCGGCCGCAGCAAGGTGGTCAAGTTCGCCGGGAACTACCACGGCCACGTGGACGCGCTGCTGGCCGCCGCCGGGTCGGGGGTGGCCACCTTCGCCCTGCCCGACTCGCCCGGGGTCACCGGGGCCAGCGCGGCCGACACCATCGTGCTGCCCTACAACGACGTGGCCGCCGTCGAGGCGGCCTTCGCCGAGTCCGGGGACGACATCGCCTGCGTCATCGCCGAGGCGTGCCCCGCCAACATGGGCGTGGTGCCCCCGCGCGACGGCTTCAACGCCAAGCTGCGGGAGATCACCGCCCGGCACGGCGCGCTGCTCATCCTGGACGAGGTCCTCACCGGCTTCCGGGTGAGCCCGTCGGGCTGGTTCGGGCTGGAGGGCGTCACCCCCGACCTGATGACCTTCGGCAAGGTCATGGGCGGCGGGCTGCCCGCGGCCGCGTTCGGCGGCCGGGCCGACCTCATGGACCAGCTCAGCCCGAGCGGCCCCGTCTACCAGGCGGGCACGCTGTCGGGCAACCCGCTGGCCACCGCCGCCGGACTGGCCACGCTGCGCAACGCCACGCCCGAGGTCTACGCGCACATCGACGCCGCCGCCGCGCGGGTCTCCGCGGCCGTGGGCGAGGCGCTGTCCGCCGAGGGCGTGCCGCACCGCATCCAGCACGGCGGCAACCTGTTCACGGTGTTCTTCACCGACGAGGAGGTCGTCGACTTCGACGGCGCCCGCGCCCAGAACACCGCCCGGTACGCGGCGTTCTTCACCGCGATGCTGGAGCAGGGCGTCTACCTGCCGCCCGCGGCGTTCGAGGCGTGGTTCTTCTCGGCCGCGCACGACGACGCCGCCCTGGACCGGATCGTCTCCGCCCTGCCCGCCGCGGCCAAGGCTGCGGCCCAGGCGGCCTAGCCGGGGCGGCTCCGGGCTCCGGCCCGGGGCCGCCCCCGCGCACACGCAGCCGGGCTACGGATTTCGCTGGCCCATCGTTAAAGAGATCTTTACGATGGGATAGTGCTTGATCTCGACCGATTAAGAGCGCTGCACGCGATCGCCGAGTACGGCTCGGTGAGTGCGGCGGCCGAGGTACTGGGCATCACCACCTCCGCGGTCTCCCAGCAGATCGCCAAGCTGGAACGGGAGACCTCCTGCCGGCTTCTGGAGCGCAGCGGGCGCGGGGTCCGGCTCACCGACGTGGCGCTGCTGCTGGCCGGGCACGCCGAGCGCATCCTCAGCCTGGTCGCCGAGGCCGAGGCCGACCTGGAGGCCAAGCGCGGCAGCGTCGTGGGCAAGCTCAAGATCGCCTCCTTCGCCACCGCCTCGCGCGGGCTCATGCCGCAGATGCTGCGCCGGGTCGCCCAGGAGCACTCCCAGCTCACCGTGGAACTGCACGAACGCGACCCCAAGGCCGCACTGCCGCAGGTCCTGCGCGGAGAGTTCGACCTCGCCGTCGTGCACGACTGGCGGGGGTCGCCGCTGTCCTTCCCCGCCGGGCTGGAGAAGCTCCACCTCATGGACGACCCGGCGGAGATCGCGCTGCCGAGCACGCACCCGCTGGCGGGCCGCGAGGCGCTGTCCCTCACCGAACTGGCCGACGAGGAGTGGGTGGGCGCCCCGCCGACCGACATCTGCCACGCCTGGCTCTGCCACACGCTGCGGTCCCACGGGATGGAGCCCCGCATCGTGCACTTCTCCCAGGAGTACTCCACCCAACTGGCCCTGGTCGCCGAGGGCCACGGCATCGCGGTGCTGCCGCGGCTCGGCAGGGGGCCCCTTCCCCCGGGAGTGGCGGCGGTCCCGGTCCGGCCCCGCCTGGAGCGCCACCTCTACCTGGTGTGGCGCTGCGAGTCGCGCCACCGCCCGGCTGTGCAGGCCGTGGTGCGGGCGCTGCAAGAGGCGGTCGATACGGTGGGGGATACGCGGAAGGTCCACCTCCGCCCCGGTTCTGTCACGGTGTGAACCGGGCCAGGCACGAACCCCGAAGGAAAGCGGTCCCGCCGTCATGTCCACGACCACCGTCATCCACCTGCTGCGCCACGGCGAGGTGCACAACCCCGAAGGGATCCTCTACGGGCGGCTGCCCGACTTCCACCTCAGCGAGCGGGGGCGCAAGATGGCCGAGCTCGCGGCGGAGTGGTTCTCCGGACGTGACGTCGCGGCGCTGTACTCCTCCCCGCTGGAGCGGGCCCAGGAGACCGCCGAGCCGGTCGCCGCCGAGTTCGGCCTCCAGATCCAACTGGACGAGCGGCTGGTGGAGGCGGCCAACCACTTCCAGGGCAGGCCCTTCACCTCCCGTTCGATCGCCGACCCGCGCACCTGGAGCAGGCTGTACAACCCGTTCCAGCCCTCCTGGGGCGAGCCCTACCGCGCGATCGTGCGGCGCATGAGCGAGGTGATCCGCCACGTGCGCAAGGTGGCGTGGGGGCGGGAGGCGGTGTGCGTCAGCCACCAGCTTCCGATCTGGATCATCAGACGCGCCGCCGAACGGCAGCGCCTGTGGCACCGGCCGGACCGGCGCCAGTGCAACCTGGCCAGCGTCACCTCGCTGATCTTCAGGGACGAGCAGTTGGTCGAGATCTCCTACGCCGAACCCGCGGCCTCCCTGTACCCCGGAAGCTCCCCGGTGCCGGGAGCCTGAGCCCCGGCGCGGCGGGGCCGCAGGCGCCGCCACTGCGTTCGTCCCGCGGCCGGAGAGGGTACCCTAGCTTGTTGGGCACCGCCTCGGTCGGGGCGGCTCGCCCGGGTGCCGGGCCGCACGCCATGTGTCGCCCCACCTGCCCAGACGGCGGGCCGGTCCCCTGTCCAGTGTCGCGTCGTCGTGTTTTTCTCCACTGACACATCTGTGCAACCGAGGTGATCCTATGGGTTCGGTGATCAAGAAGCGCCGCAAGCGCATGGCCAAGAAGAAGCACCGCAAGCTGCTGAAGAAGACCCGCATCGCGCGCCGCAACAAGAAGTAGGCTTGCCTCTCCGCGGACGTTCCGCGAGACCCAGCCCCCCAAGCGCAGGTGCGGCGGCTGCGGGCGACGCGGACAAGGACCTCTCTCCCGCAGCTTCCGCCCGTCGAAGGAGTGTCGACATGGCCCGCGTCGTGCTCGTCACCGGGGTCTCCGACTACCTGGGAGCCAGAGTCGCCGCCGCCCTGCAGGACCATCCCGAGGTCGAACGGGTCATCGGCGTCGACTCGACGGCCCCCGAGCACTCACTGGGGCGGGCCGAGTTCGTCCGGACCGACCTGCGCGACGGCAGCGTCGCCGCGGCGGTACGGGACTCGGGGGCCGACACCGTCCTGCACCTCCGGCTGGCCGTGGCGGACGGCCGGGGCCGGGAGGCGGAGAACGGCGTCCTGGGCACCATGCAGGTGCTGGCGGCCTGCCAGCGGTCCAGCACCGTGCGGCGGCTGGTCGTGCGCTCCACCGCCGCGGTCCACAGTTGCGTGCCCGAGGACCCTCCGGCGGGAGCGGTCCCGGCCCGCAGCCGCAGGGCGGCGCGGGCCCGGCTGAGAGAGGTCACCGAGGCCGCCAAGGCCGAGCGCTACGTGCGCGGCCTCGCCCGCCGCCGCCCCGACCTGTCCATCGCGGTGCTGCGCTTGACCGACCTGATGGGGCCGTCGGTGGAGTCCCCCTTCACCCAGTACCTGGAGCGGCGTCTGGTGCCGGTGCTGCGCGGCCACGACCCGCGGCTACAGTTCCTCCACGAGGACGACGGCGTCGAGGTCATCCGCCGCATGGCGCTCGTCGACCGCGCGGGGGTCTTCGACGTGGCCGCCCCCGGGGCGATCCCGCTGTCGCAGTGCCTGCGCCGGACCGGCCGCTCCGTGGCGCTGCCGATGCCCGAGTCGGGGCTGCGCGTGCTCGGCAGCCTGGCAGGCCGCAGGAAGCTCGACTACTCCCCGGAGCGGCTGCGGCAGTGGGGGACTCCCCGCCCCCTGGACTGCGCCGAGGTGCAGCGGGCGCTCGGCTGGTCGCCGACCTACACCTCCCAGGAGGCGTTCGACAGCTACGTGGCCGGGTGCGCCGTGTCGTCGCCGCGGCGGCGCCGCCGTCCGCAGCGCAGCGCCTGAGCCGCGCAACCGGCCCTGCGCGGGCGGCGTGCCCGCGCCCCGCTTCACAGGCGCCTACGGCGCCGCAGCACCCCCACCAGGACCCCGCCGGCCACCGCACCGGCCACGGCGGAGGGCAGCCCCACGGTCAGCGCGGTGCGGTGCTTGCGGAAGTCGTGCACCGGCCAGCCGTGCGCGTGCGCGTGCCGCTGTAGTTCGTCGTCGGGGTTGACCGCGTTGGGGTTGCCCACCAGGGACAGCAGCGGCAGGTCGTTGTAGGAGTCGCTGTAGGCGGTGCACCGGGAGAGGTCGAGCCCCTCCTCCTCCGCGAGCACGCGGACCGCCTCGGCCTTGGCCGGACCGTGCAGCAGATCGCCCACCAGGCGTCCCGTGTACACCCCGTCCACCGACTCGGCGACCGTGCCCAGCGCGCCGGTGAGGCCCAGGCGGCGCTTGATGATGTCGGCGAGCTCCACCGGGGTCGCGGTGACCAGCCAGACCCGCTGCCCGGCGTCGAGGTGGCGCCGGACCAGCCGCCGGGCGCCCTCCCAGATGCGGTCGGCCATGGTCTCGTCGTAGATCTCCTCGCACAGCGCGACGAGGTCGGAGACCTTGTGCCCGGCCACGAACGCCAGGGCGGCCTCGCGCGCGGCGTTGATGTGGTGGTGCCGCTCCAGCCCGCTGATCCGGAAGAGGATCTGCCCCCAGCCGAAGCGGATGAGGTCACGGGTGGTGAACAGGTTGCGCGCGGCCAGCCCGCGCGCGAAGTGGTAGATGGAGGCACCGCGCATGAGCGTGTTGTCGACGTCGAAGAAGGCGGCGCTGCGGCTGGGATCGCCGGAGCGCTGTTGGGGGGCGTGCGCGTCCGCCGGGTGGGAGGGGGCGTTGGCGGCTGCCGTGACGGAGGCCGCTCCGGTGAGCGCGGTGCGGCCGTGGTCACGGTCTTGGAGACGGCTCCACATGGGAACGAGCCTACGGCCCGTGACGGCACGGGGGTCCCCTCTGAGGAACCCGAAGCCGAGGTGAGTGAGGTAAGTCACATATACCTGTCGAATGTGGTCCTTATGTCGCAATGATCACCCTGTTGGGGGGATCGGCTTCATGCCCGAAGGCGCGTTCCGTCCGGAAAGTGCAGCATCATTGTCGAGATGGTCGAAGTAGGACTTGCAGTCGTCTGCGCCCTGGTGGCCTGGAGCGCCGCCGCGGCGCTCGGCGCGCGTGCGTACCGCTACCCGGGCTTCGCCGTCATCGTCTGGGTGGGGTCCGCGGCGGCCGCCGTGATCGCGCTCAGCGCGGCTTTCCCGGCGTCGCTCCTGGACTTCTCCGAAACCACGTTCCGGCTCTTCCAGATCGGTGTCGGCCTGCTGGGGCCGCTGCTGCTGGGCTGGGGCGCCGTCGAGTACGCGGTGGAGTCCCCGCGGGGGCGCTTCGGCACCCGCCTGGTGGTCACCACGCTGACCATCGTCCCCCTGGTGATCCTCACCATGGACCGGCTGCGCGGGCGCTACGACACCGACTACCCGGCCGCCTCCGAGCACTACGACGTCATCCCGATGGCCGTCCTGGCCCTCGTGCACGTGTTCGTCCTGGTGGCAGTGGTCTGGGGGGCGGCCGCAGCCGGGCTGCGCATGTCCCGGAGACCGGAGCAGAGCCGCCACGAGCTGGGCGTGCTCGGGCTGGTGGGGCTCGCGGCCCTGCTGGAGATCCTGGTCAGCAGGTTCGGCCTGGGCACCCTCGGCCAGTTCATGATGCTCGGGGCGGTGGCCTCGCTGTGGGTCGCAGTGGTCAGGGCGAGCGCGCCCCCGCGCCGCGGCGGGCGGCGCCGGGGGAGGGGCCGCGACGACGAGGACGACTTCTTCGACGACGATCTCGACGAGGACGAAGACGAGGAGGAGCCGGTGCGGCGCAGACGGCGCAGGGGCGACCACGACGACTTCGACGAGGAACCGGTACGGCGTCGGCGGCGCAGGGGCAGCCGCGACGACTTCGACGAGGAGCCGGAGCCTCCGGCGCGCAGGCCCTCCCGGGTGCAGGGCATCATCACCATCTACACGCTCAAGGAGGGGCACGAGGACCTCTTCGACGAGTGCGTGGAGGAGGTGGTCGACGAGGTCTCCCGCCGGGAGCCCGACACCCTCCTGTACGCCTGCCACACCGTGCCCAGCTCCCCGCAGCAGCGCATCGTCTACGCGATCTACCGCGACCGGCTGGCCTACGAGGAGCACGAGCAGCAGCCGCACATGATCGACTTCATGCGGCGCTCCGTCCGGCACGTCGTGGCCACCAACGTCATCGAGCTCTCCCTGGCCGGAGCGGCCGCGGCCGACGCCCTGCCCGACATGCTGATGCCGAGGTGACGCCGGCCCGCCCACGAGCCCGCGGTGGAAAGTTCCTCAGAGTTCACTGGGATACCGCACCGCACACCCGGATCAATCGGACGATTGCAGTAATCTCCTAGCGATACCCGCGTTCGGTGCGTCTCAAGCGCGGCGCGGCTCGCCGACCTACGGAGTGTGCTGGAAGCCCGATGAGAAAAGTCCTCGTCCTCCTGATTTTCCTCCTGGTTCTGCTGGTGGCCGCCGACAGGGGAGCGCACTACGCGGCGGAGAGCGAGATCGCCAAGCGGATCTCCCAGCAGTACGACATGGCCTCCGAACCGGAGGTCACCATCGGTGGCTTCCCCTTCCTCCACCAGGCCATCGGCGGCGAGTACCAGGAGATCCACGTGGTCACCGGTGCCATGACCGTCGAGGAGGTGCAGGTCGACCGGGTCGACGTGACGCTGACCGACGTCCGCGCGCCCTTCTCCGACCTGCTGACGGAGCCCAACGTGGTGGCCGGAGGGGTCGAGGGCACGGTGCTGCTGCCCTACAGCGAATTGCAGAAGCGGCTGCCCGAGGGCGTGGTCATCGAAGCCGCGAACGGTGCGCCCCGCATGTCCGGCGACCTCGCCTACCAGGGCTTCAGCGCCTCCCTCTCCAGCGGCTTCACGATCGAGGTGGACGGCGACGAGCTCACCGTCACCCCCCAGGACATCGAGCTGGGCGAGGACCTGGTGCCGACGAGCGTGGTGGAGAGCATGCTCACGCTCACCATGAAGCTGCCCCGCCTCCCCTTCGACCTCGAGGTGACCGACGTCGAGCTGCTGCCCAACGGCATCCAGGCGACCGCGGTCGGCAGCAACGTGCAGATCGTCGGCTCCGCCGACAAGTAGGCCCCCGCAGGCCGCCCCGCCGGACCGGCGGGGCGGCTTTTTTCATGCTGTGAACCAAGCCACCCGTGACATCCGAAGAATGAGCACGTAACATCTTCTCCGTGACTCTCCTGACAGACGCGCTTTTGACGAAGCGACGCGCCGTCGACTTCTGCCGTGTCGCCACGGCGCTCTGTCACGCTGCCCGTTAGAGCGATCCCGCTCACGGAAGTGCGGCTGTTTCTGCGCCGCAACCCTCCTCACGCGCCATACGAACGGAACTCCCGCACCCCTCCGGGGCGAGTTCCCTCCCGCACCGTGCACCGCACCCCGTCTCCGTAGAACACAGCCACGGGTGCGCCCCGAGCAACAACTTTCCGTTCCTGCCGACTCGCACGCTGTGCCAGAGCCAGAACAGCAGAGAAGAGAACACACAACAAGGAGGTTCCCCATGAGCCGCTCCGACGTCCTGGTGGACGCCGACTGGGTGGAGGCTCACCTGGATGACCCGGAGGTCGTGATCGTCGAGGTCGACGAGGACACCTCGGCCTACGACAAGGGTCACATCCGCAACGCGGTCAAGATCGACTGGAAGAAGGACCTCCAGGACCCGGTCCGTCGCGACTTCGTCGACAAGGCCGGCTTCGAGGCGCTGCTGTCCGAGCGCGGCATCTCCAACGACCACACCGTCGTCCTCTACGGCGGCAACAACAACTGGTTCGCGGCCTACGCCTACTGGTACTTCAAGCTCTACGGCCACGAGAAGGTGCGCCTGCTCGACGGCGGCCGCAAGAAGTGGGAGCTCGACTCCCGCGAGCTGGTGGCGGAGGTCCCGCAGCGCGAGCGCACCAACTACACCGCCAAGGAGCAGGACACCTCCATCCGGGCCTTCCGCGACGAGGTCGTCGCCGCGATCGGCAACAAGGCCCTGGTCGACGTCCGCTCGCCCGACGAGTTCAGCGGCAAGCTGCTGGCCCCCGCCCACCTGCCGCAGGAGGTCTCCCAGGTCCCCGGCCACATCCCCACCGCCCGCAACATCCCGTGGGCCAAGGTCGCCAACGAGGACGGCACCTTCAAGTCCGACGAGGAGCTGCGGAAGCTGTACGAGGAGGCCGGCGTCGACCTCAACAAGGAGATCATCGCCTACTGCCGGATCGGTGAGCGCTCCTCCATCGCCTGGTTCGCGCTGCACGAGCTCCTCGACGTCCCGAACGTGAAGAACTACGACGGCTCCTGGACCGAGTACGGCTCGCTGGTCGGCGTCCCGGTGGAACTGGGGGAGGCCAAGTGAGCACCTGCGCTGCCCCGGTCGGGGGCGTGGCCCTCGCCGGCGTCGACGCCGGAAACCAGGCGGTCATCCAGGGCACGGTGACCCGGGACGGCCAGCCGCTCGCCAGCGCCTACGTGCGCCTGCTCAGCGCCTCCGACGACTTCGTCGGCGAGGTCGTGACCGGTGAGGAGGGCACCTTCCGCTTCTTCGCCGCCGACGGCCAGTGGAAGGTCAGGGTCCTGGCCTCCAAGGGCTTCACCGCCGAGTACGCGGTGAACGCCGAGGTCGGCAAGGTCATCGACTTGCAGGTGCAGGCCTAGTCCGCAGCCGTCCGCCACAGCGCACAAGTCCACCGGCGGCGACGGGGACCACCCCGTCGCCGCCGGTGGACTTTCGTGTCCTGCGGACCGCGGAAGAAATTTCTGGACCGGTCGCCGAAAAATCGTTGTCCCCGCCGCGGTCGGCGGCTCTTACCGGTGAACGCGCACGACGCACACCGAGGAGTCCACGATGACGACCACGCCTCTCGCCCGGCGGCTGCTCGCCGCCGCCGTCCTCGCCCTGGGCCTGGGCGCCGCCTCCCTGGCCCAGGCCCCCGCCGCGCTGGCCGACTCCGAGGTCGGCCTCACCACCGGCGGCCCGCTGCTGGAGGCCCCGCCCTCCGCCCCCGGCACGGGGGAGCCCTCCCCCGCGGAGCCGGTCCTGCCCGAGGCGGAGCCGGTCCTGCCCGCCGAGGAGGAGCTGCCGATCGACGGCTGCATCGGCGACGCGTGCAGCCCCGACGAGGGGGACGGCGAGTGGACCGAGCTCGACAGCGGATGCTTCTCCTACAGCGGCAACCCCGGCTACGTGTACTGCCCGGGCGAGGAGCACCCCGTACCGCTCGACGAGGACGGCTGCTACTTCCACGACGACCACGTCTACTGCCTGGACGAGCCCCCGGGCGGCCACCCCGAGCCGTGCGTCACGGAGGAGGGCGACCCCTGCCCGGTCACCGACGTCCCCGACTGCCCCGTCACCCACGTCTCCGAGGACTGCCTGCGCCCCACCCCGGACGACGAGCCCGGTGACGAGCCCGGTGACCGGCCGGACGACGAACCCGGCGACACGCCCGCAGACGAGCCCGCCGACAAGCCGCGACCGGCGGGCGGACTGCCGCTGACCGGCCCCGGCCTGGCCCTCGTCGCGGGCACGGGAGTACTGCTCACCGCGGTCGGCGCGGGCGGTCTGCTGCTGTACCGGCGCCGCACCCCCGACGACGACACCGGGAGCGCCGAGTAGTCGGCGGCCGGACGACCGGACGGAGACCGCGGCGGGGCGCGGCCGGCAGGACCGCCACCGCGCCCCCCGCTGTCACGGTTCACGGGACTATGCCGGAAACGGCGGCGAGGCTAGGCTTTTGGCCATGCGTGACGCAGACATCGTGCACGCGATCGCGAAAGGCGAGCGGGACGGGCTGAGTGCGGCGTACCGGGCCTACGCCGATCGCCTCTACGACTACAGCCTGAGGATGCTCGACGACGCCGAGGCGGCAGCCGACACGGTGCACGACGTCTTCCTCATCGCACGCGAGCGGATCTCCCAACTGCGCGATCCCGACGCCCTGCGCCCGTGGCTGTACGCGATCGCGCGCTCCCAGTGCCACCGGATCCTGCGCGGTCGCCACCGGTACGCCCCCCTCGACGAGGCGACGGACATGAGCGACGAGACCCTCTCCCCTCCCGAGACCGGCATCCGCCGGGAGGAGGCACGCGACCTCGTCCACGAGGCGATGAAGGGCCTCAACCCGCGTGAGCACGAGGTCATCCACCTGACCCTGCGCCACCAGCTCGACGGCCCCGGACTGGCCGCCGTCCTCGGCGTGGGCGTCAAGCAGGCCAACGCGGTGGCCTCCACCGCGCGCGCCCAGCTCGAACGCTCCATCGGCGCCCTGCTGGTGGCCCGCACCCGGGGGCGCGACTGCCCGGTGCTGCGCACCCTGCTGCGGGGGTGGGACGGCCAGTTCAGTCTGCTGTGGCGCAAGCGCATCAACCGCCACCTGTCCACCTGCGAGAACTGCGAACGCGAGCGCGCCGCCCTGGTGGCCCCCGCGTCGCTGCTGAGCGCGCTGCCCATCGCCGCGGCCCCCGCCTTCCTGCACGACCAGTTGCTGACCAACGCCTTCGATCCGGAGCTCGTCGCCCACCACGCGGAGTTCGCCGCCCAGGCCGGCCCCTACCGTGCCGACGGCTTCCCGGAACAGGACCATGGGAGCGATCCCGAGGCCCCCGCCGACAGCTCCCGCCGACTGTCCACCGCGCTGAGCCTGGCCGCCTCGCTGCTGCTCGTGGCCCTGGCCGGGTGGGTCGGGCTGCCGCTGCTGTCGGAGGTCGCGGCGGGCGGCAACGGGGTCGAGGCGGTGCCCGTGGTCTCCCTGCAACCCGTCGAACCCCCCACCGCCCACCGCCTCCCGGAGCCCTCGGCCGGTGAGGCCGCCAGGAGCGAGGACTCCCCGGCCCCGGTCCGCGACGGGGACCCCGAGACGTCCCCACCCTCCGACGACCCCGACCCCGGCACCCCGGACCTGGACACCCCGGACCTCGCCCAGCCCGGTGCCGACCCGGGCACCTCCCCCGAAGGCCCGCTGACCCTCACCGCGGGGGCGCAGGACGCCACCGCGGAGGAGTGCCCCCAGACCTGGACCCTGGCGGTCTCGGCCCGGACCCAGGGGGAGGCCACCTCGGTCACCCTGACCGTCACCAGCCCGTCCGGCACCCAGCAGACCGCCATGGCCCCCGGCGGCGCTCCGGGGGACTGGCAGGCCAGCGTCGGCGGGCTGCCCCTGGACTCCCCGGTCACCTGGAGGGTCACGGCCGGCGCCGCCGACGGCTCCACCGCGACCAGCAGCGGCAAGGCGTACCGGGCGGGGTGCACCCCCACGCCGGGCTGACCGGGAGCGGACGCCGACTCCTCCCACCGGGCGGCCGGGGAGCGGCGCCCCGCGGCCCGAGCCGGGAACCCCAGGCCCCGGGATACGGGGCCGCACAGGGCCGATCCGGTGCCCCGGTTTCCCAAAACTCGTGACACGATGGCGACAGATTGGCCACAATCGTGTCTATCGCCTGAGGATTCGCCGGTCTGTCCCCTCGTGGCCGGGTGGGAGGTTGTGAGCGGTGCCCGACGAACGATCGGAGCGCAGACGGCCGGGCAGGCCCTTTCTCGGTTGGCGTTACGAGACCCTCGTGCCTCCTCCGGGACCGCCGCCGCGCCGCCCCACCCCCGCCGAACGCGCCGACGTCGACGCCGAGTGGGAGAGGAACAAGCGCCGCTCGGAAGCGGAGACCAACCGCCCCCTGTTCGTCGGGCTGTGCCTGCTCGTCCTCATCAGCACGGTCCTGCTCCTGCTGACCATGGTCGGGGCGATGCCGCTGCTGCTCGCCGTGCTCGGCTGCGCCGCCTGCCTGGTCGTGGCGTTCCCGGTGCTGCTCGTCCTCGCGCAGAGCCGCAGCGACATGGGCGCGCTGCTGGCCCGCGAGCGCACCAGGCGCCGCACGGAGCAGGAGAAGCGGGAGCAGGAGCTGCGCAAGCGGCAGGAGGAGCACGCCGCCCGGTACTCCGAGTGGCAGCACCGCAAGCGCGTCTACGAGTCCCAGCCCTGCTGGCACGCCGTGGAGATCCCCGAGGAGGCCCGCCGGATCGCCGTCGTGGGCGGCACCGAGGCGGGCTGGTCGGCGCTGCTCACCACCCTGGGAGCCGCGCTGATCAAGGACGGCGGCGACCTCACCGTCGTCGACCTGTCCGGGCGCGCGGTCGCCGGGCAGTTCGTCTCGCTCACCCAGCGCTGCGGCCTCATCCCCCGGGTGTGGGTGCTCCCCGCCGACCTGCCCCGGATGAAGATCGGCGCCACCCTCAACTCCCGCCGCCGCGCCGCGATCCTCGCCGCCACCGCCCAGGCGGTCGAGCCCGGCGACGCCGCCACCGACCGGAGCATCCTGGAACGGGTCTTCGCGGTGCTGGGCGGCGACGTCGAGATCGTCCGGGTCGTCGCCGCGCTCGGACTGATCGGGCTGCCGGGCGAGGACGACGCCCGGGACGACCCGGCGCTGGTCCTGCTGACCCGCAGCGAGCGCGAGCAGTTGCGCGAGGCGTTCGCCGCCGACCCCGAGATCGCGGCGCGGGCCTCCGCGCTGCGCCGCGCCCTGCTGCCCTTCGAAGGGCTGGGCAGCCGGGCCGAGCAGGAGCCCTACGCCCAGGTGAAGATCATCGCCACCGACCGCACCGCCGGGGAGTTCGCCGAACGGGCCTACGGCACCTACACCGTCGAGGCGCTCAGCACACTGCTGGACCTGCGGGCGGCCCGGAGGGGGCCGGGACGGCCGTGGGGGCGCATGATCGTGCTCTGCGGCGCCGACGCGCTGCCGGAGTGGGCGGTGCGCCGCCTGACCGAGTCCGCCGAGCGCCTGGCCACCGGGGTGGTGCTGCTGTACCGGCGGGCGGGGGAGAACGCCCTGGCCCAGTTGCGCGCCGAGGGCAGCTTTCCCGTGGTCATGCGCCAGCCCGACGCCGAGTCGGCCGCCGCCGTCGCCGGACTGCTCGGAACGGGGAAGCGGGGGCGGATGCACCGGCTCACCGAGATCATGGGCGCCGCGCTGCACGGCACCACCCCCGACGGCTACGCCACCGACACCTCCGAACAGGTCACCGCGGCCTCCCCGGTCCGCTACGCCGCCAAGTCGATCGCGCCGCTCACCCTGGTCCGGCACATCCGCGCCGCCACCGCGTGGGGCAAGGCCACCAGCCAGGCGTCCGAACAGGACACGCTGTCGGCCGAGAACGGCGTCGACCCGCTCACCACGCAGCGGTTCGACGTCTACGGCCTGCAACGGCTCCCGCACACCGCCGTGATCGTCCCCGGCTCGGGGGACGATCCGGTGGTCGCCGACGCCAACCCCGGCATCCTCGCCCTGCCCACCGCGACCCTGAAGACCGTGGAGGAGGCCGCCGTCCCGGCCGCGGAGGGCGGGGCCGCGCCGCCCGAGGAGACGACGGAGGCCCACGTCGGCCCGCCCCCGGAGCGCCTGGACTGGCGGCGGCCCGTGGCCTGAGCGCCGCCCGCGTCCCGGCGGACGTCCAGCTCCGACCGCCGGGACGCGCCGCGAGCAGCCCCGTGTTAACCGGGTACTCCAGAAATATGAAGAAGGCGCAACCCGAGGCGCAGTGACGGTTTACTCCCCCGAAGGGGCAATAGGCTTGGGCTGCCGCCTGTAGCGAAGGCGTCATGCACTCTCTTCCATCGAACGTTGTGGGGATCAATGAGCGAACTTCCCTTGCGTGCCCAGCTCGCTGCTGCGCTGGGCAAGGGCGCGGCCTCGTTGTCCCGGGCTACCGGGCGCGGCGACGGCTCGGTCATCGGGGGGCGAATCGCGCTCAAGGTCGAACCGAACCTGCTCGCCGAACTCGCCCGCGGACGCCGGATCGCCCTGGTCAGCGCCACCAACGGAAAAACCACCACGACCAGGCTGATCGCCTCGGCACTGCGCGAGATCGGGGAGATCGCCACCAACGAGCATGGCGCGAACATGCCGACCGGCCACATCACCGCGCTGGCCAACCATCCCAAGGCGCGCATCGGGGTACTGGAGACCGACGAGAAGTACCTGCCGCAGGTGCTCCGCGAGACCAACGCCGTCGTGGTCGTGCTGATGAACCTGAGCCGCGACCAGATGGACCGCGCCTCCGAGATCAACCTGCTGGCCAAGAAGTGGCGGGACGCCCTGGCCAACAGCCAGGCGCACGTCGTCGCCAACGCCGACGACCCGCTGGTGGCCTGGGCCGGCCTGGGTGCTCCCCACGCGACCTGGGTGGCGGCCGGCCAGCGGTGGAAGGAGGACTCGTGGTGCTGCCCCGAGTGCGGCGGCCACCTCAAGCGTGAGCCCGACCCGCACTGGGAGTGCCCCGAGTGCGGACTGCGCAGGCCGCACACCACGTGGTCGGTGAACACCGCCGCCGACACGGTCACCGACCCCCAGGGCGTGGAGCACAAGCTCCAACTGCGGCTGCCGGGCGACGCCAACCGCTCCAACGCGGCGATCGCGCTGGCCACGGCCGCCGCCTACGGCATCCGCCCCGAGCAGGCGCTGCCCCGGATCCGCCAGATCGAGTCGGTCGCCGGGCGCTACACCTCGATCGTCACCCGGGGCGTCGAGGTCCGGCTGCTGCTGGCGAAGAACCCCGCGGGGTGGCTGGAGTCGTTCGCGGTCCTGGACCCGCCGCGGGTGCCGGTGATCCTCTCGGTGAACGCTCAGGTGCCCGACGGCCGCGACACCTCCTGGCTGTGGGACGTGGACTACACGGTGCTGCGCGGGCGCCGGGTCTTCGTGATGGGAGAGCGCCGCACCGACCTCGCGCTGCGCCTGGAGACCGACGAGGTGGCCTTCGAGGTGGCCGACAGCGTCGAGCAGGTCCTCACCCGCCTGAAGGCGGAGCAGCCCGACATCACCAAGGTCGACGTGATCGCCAACTACACCGCGTTCCAGCAGATCCGCACGGCCTACGGCCGCGTCCAGTAGAGGGGGAGCCCGTGAGCGACACCAGCAGCACACTGCGGATCGTGTGGATCTACCCCGACCTGCTCAGCACCTACGGGGACCAGGGCAACGTGCTGGTCCTGCGGCGCCGCGCCGAACTGCGCGGCATCCCCACCGAGGTGGTGCGCGTCCACTCCAGCGACCCGGTGCCCGTGGAGGGCGACATCTACCTGCTCGGCGGCGGTGAGGACCGGCCGCAGATCCTGGCGGCGCAGCGGCTGCGCGCCGACGGCGGGCTCAAGCGGGCGGCCGAGCGGGGAGCTGCGGTCTTCGCGGTCTGCGCCGGCTACCAGATCATCGGCGAGACCTACGGCGACGACGCGGCCAACCCGCTGCCCGGGGTCGGCATCCTCGACGTGCGCAGCGGACGCGGCGACACCCGGGCGGTCGGGGAGATCGTCGCGGACGTCGACCCGGCGCTGGGCGTGGGCCGGATCACCGGCTTCGAGAACCACCAGGGCCGCACCTCGGTCGGACCGTCGGCCAAGCCCTTGTCGACCACGGTGCTGGGCATCGGCAACGACGGCGCCACCGAAGGGGCCTACCAGGGGCAGGTGCTCGGCACCTACCTGCACGGCCCGGCCCTGCCGCGCAACCCGGCCCTGGCCGACCTGCTGCTGCGCTGGCGGGTGGGCGACATCCAGCCGCTGCCGCCGTCCTGGGGCGAGCGGCTGCACGACGAACGCCTGGCCGCCGTGCTGTAGCCGAGGACCACGGAAGGGGCCCGCGCCGCCGAGCGGCACGGGCCCCTCTGGTCTTCAGGACCGGCAGACGCCTCAGGCGGGCGGGGTGCCCCAGACCAGGGTGCTGCCGATGTGGGCGGTCACCGCCGGGTTGGCCGCCCAGTCGGTGTTGCTGCCGCGGCTGTAGTCGTCGCTCTCGTCGAAGTTCGACCAGTTCGACGAGTGGATGCGGCCCTGGATCTCGGTGCTGGAGCCCGGGGCCAGGGTGCCGCTGAGGGTGAGCGACAGGTAGGTGTCGGCGCCCGGGGCGTTCAGCGAGCCGAAGGACGCGCTGACGTTGGAGCAGCCCACCTGCGCCCAGTCGCAGGCGTACTGTAGGGAACCGCTGGACTCGTTGCTGAAGTAGTAGCGGATCCGCACGGTGGACAGGTCGATCGGGCTGCTTCCGGTGTTGACCAGGCGCAGGCCCGGAGCGATCTGGTTGTCGTTGGTGGCAGCGCTGTTGTTGCGGTAGTGGACCTCCAGGTCAGCCGTGGGGTCGGCCGGGTCGGTCGGGTCCGTCGGGTCGGTGGGGTCCGTCGGGTCCGTCGGGTCGGCCGGGTCGGTGGGGTCGGTCGGGTCCGTCGGGTCCGTGGGGTCGACGGGCGCGCCGCCGTAGTACTGGTTCAGCGACAGGCCGGTGGTGGAGCCCCTGCCGCCCAGCGGGACCTCGTGGTCCAGGCCGATGTAGCGGCCGTTGTTGTCCTGCCAGAGCGCGGCCTCGAGGAACGCGTACTTCTGCTCGTCCCAGGTCATCCAGTCGTAGCCGAGCAGGCCGCCGGTGTCGCCCGAGTTGGGGTTGAGCGCCCAGAAGGTGTGGTGCAGGCGCTCCTCGATGATGAGGGAGCGCAGCGCCGTCATCCACTTCTGGTTGTCGCCGCCGTCGAGGAAGCCGCCCCACTCGCCGATGAGCAGCGGCGCGGTGTTGTCCTCGTGGATGTAGAGCCAGTTGGGCCGCCAGACGTCGGTGGTCAGGGTCTCCTTGTTCCAGTTCCCCTCGAACCAGGGCTGCTGCCAGACGGTGGGCCCGTAGTCGTGCGGCGAGTAGACCAGTTGGTCCTGGTGGGGACCCAGGTCGACGGGGTGGTCGGCGACGCCGCGCAGGTTGCCGCCCCACCAGGTGGAGTAGTAGTCCCGGCCGTTGGTGGAGGACCAGTTCTCCCCGTCCTTCGGGTAGATCTCCACACCCTCGCACAGGATGAGCATGTTCGGGTTGATGGCCAGGATGCGCTTGCCCGCCGTCTCGCAGACGTGCTTGAAGTTGTCGACGTCGGTCGAGTCGTCCCACTTGGCGCGCGGCGTCTCGCTGGCCTTGCCGTGGGGCTCGTTCTTGATGTCGGCGGCGATGATGGTGTCGTTGTTCTTGTAGCGCTCGGTCACCCACTCCCAGGCCTCGTAGAAGTCCTCGGTGGTGATGCTGCCCTTGTACCAGACCGGGTAGACGTGACCGGAGTTGTCGGCCTCGGCGCTGTGCACGTCGAGCATGACCTTGAGGCCGTACTTCTCGCACAACTGCAACCAGTAGTCGAAGACCTGGAGGTTGTTCTTGCCCGCCAGCTCGGGGTTGACGTACTCGTTGACCCCGTTGGGGGAGGTCTGGCCGTTCTTCCACTCCAGGAGCAGTTGGGTGCTGATGGGTACCCGGACGATGTTGAGGCCGCGCTCGGCCATCTCCCGGGTGACGTCCTCGATGTTGGCGGCCCACAGCCCGTGGAACATCCGCTCGCTGGTGTTGAAGCCGAACCAGTTGACTCCGGTGAGCCACACCTCGTTGCCCGCGGCGTCCACGATCCTGTTGCCGTCGGTGTGCAGCCAGTCGCCGCTGTTGGCGAGTGCGGGGGAGGAGGTCAGGGGGATGAGCGCGGTGGCGCCGAGCGCGACCGCGGCCGCACCGGCGCGCAGCCGCCGCATCAGGGGGGTCGTTCTGCCCACTTCCTGTGTCCTTTCGGGGGAACGCGCCCGTCGTGGGCGCGGACGGGACCGGAGTGGACTGGGAGCGCTCCCAGTTTCGGGGGAGAGGCCGGGTCGGACAACAGGAAACAGGACCTGGGATCGCTCACCTTCCGGTCGCCATATCTGTGGCGCGGATCACCATAAAGTAGGCGGAAGGAAAAAGTCAACGACCGGTGACAGAAAGTGAGCACGATCGGCGGCGGACCGCTCCCCGGCAGCCCGCCCGGCAGCGGAGCGGCACCGGATCAGCGGCGCAGCTCGGGGAAGGCCGTGACCAGCGCCTGCCCCAGGTCGGTGACGCCCACCGCGGTGATGCCCTCGACCTCGACCGGGCCGTCGGCGCCGGCGGGCACGATCGCGGTGGTGAACCCCAGCCGCTGCGCCTCCTGCAACCGACGTTGCAGGGCGCTGACCGCGCGCACGTCCCCGGCCAGCCCCACCTCGCCGATGGCGACCATCCCGCGCGGCAGCGCCAGGTCGGTGTGCGACCCCGCCAGGGCCAGCGCCAGGGCCAGGTCCACCGACGGCTCCACCAGGCGCACCCCGCCCACCGTGGAGGTGTAGACGTCGGCCGCGCCCATCCGCAGGTTCACCCGCTTCTCCAGCACCGCCAGCACCATCGCCACCCGGGCCGAGTCCAACCCCGAGGTGGCGCGGCGCGGCTGCGGCAGCGCGGTCGGCGCGACCAGCGCCTGCACCTCGGCGATCAGCGGGCGCCGCCCCTCCACGGTGACCGTGACGCAGGTGCCCGGGACCGGCTCGGCGCGGCGGGTCAGGAACAGGCCGCTCGGGTCGGGCAGGCCCACGATGCCGGAGTCGGTGAGCTCGAAGCAGCCGATCTCGTCGGTGGGTCCGTACCGGTTCTTCACCGCGCGCAGCATGCGCAACTGCGAGTGCCGGTCGCCCTCGAATTGCAGCACCACGTCCACCAGGTGCTCCAGCACCCGCGGACCCGCGATGGAGCCGTCCTTGGTGACGTGCCCGACCAGGACCGTGGCGATGTTGCGCTCCTTGGCCAGCCGGATCAGCCCCGCGGCGACCTCGCGCACCTGGGTGACGCCCCCCGGGACGCCGGGGACGTCGGGCGCGCTCATGGTCTGCACCGAGTCGACGATCAGCAGCCGGGGCGCCACCTCGTCGACGTGCCCGGCCAGCGCGGCCAGCGAGGTCTCCGCGGCGAGGTACAGCTTGGGCGCCAGCGCGCCCACCCGCTCGGCGCGCAGCCGCACCTGCCCCGCCGACTCCTCGCCCGTCACGTACAGCACCGGGCCCAGCTCGGCGAAGCGCGCGGCCACCTCCAGGAGCAGGGTGGACTTGCCCACCCCCGGCTCACCGGCGAGCAGCAGCACCCCGCCGGGCACCACCCCGCCGCCCAGCACCCGGTCGAGCTCCGCCAGGCCGGTGGGGGACGCCTGCGCGGACTCCACGTCGATCTCGGCGATGGGCCGGGCCGGGGTGCCCGTCCGCACGGGGACCACCCCGCCCGGAGTCGGCGCGGCGACCTCCTCCACGGTGCCCCACGCCTGGCAGTCCCCGCAGCGGCCCACCCACTTCAGGGCGGTCCACCCGCACTCGGTACACCGGAACGTCCGCTTCGCTGCCCTTGCCATACCTGCACGCTAGCGCTCTTCGGGGACAACGGGGGAACCACGGGAGACGAAGAGGTCCGAGGACGGGGAAAGGTCGGGAAATTTTTCCGCGGCGGGTCCGGAACCAGAGCGCGGGGCGCACGATCGCATAGGAGACAGAGGGCAGCGTCCAGGACAGGCGGGAAGCCCGTGGGCCGTGGCAGAGCAGAGGAGGGCGCGCGGTGGCCTCCACAGGAAGAACCCCCGGGGCGGCCACCCCCGGGGCCGTCCGCGACCGCGGCGTGCCCCCCTGCCCTCCTCCCTCCCTCCGGACCCCCGAGGGGGAGGAGCCCGTCCGCGCGCCGCATCCCCCCGGCCGCTCCGCACGGCTCCGGACCCGCTGAGCGGAGAGGGCGCGTGGACTCAGTACTCCCGCCACCAGACGTTGACCGCGTAGTCGACCTCCAGACCGCGGTGGCCGTCGATGATCTCCTCGGCCAGGGCGGGCGGGAACTCGATGCGTACCACCGCCTCGAAGTCCGCGCGGCTCTCGAACCTCCAGCCCATGTCCACCGACCGCCGGGTGAACCCCCGGCCGCTCCAGAACCGCTCGACGGCGAGCGGGTCGTAGGACGGCAGCGACCGCCGGAACCAGCCGCCGAAGGTGCTGCGCGTGGCGTCGTTGTCGATGACGAACACCACTCCACCCCGCCGCATCACCCGGTCCAGCTCGGCCAGCCCGGGCTCGCAGCCGGGACCGAAGAAGTACGCCCACCGCGCGTGCGCCACGTCCACCGAGGCGTCGGCCACCGGGAGCCGCTGCGCCACCCCGGTGCGGACCGTCACGTTGGGCAGCGCCCGCACGCGCCTGCGAGCCGCCCCGGCCAGCCCTCGGTGCGGCTCCACCCCGGTCACCCACCGCGCCTCAACGGCGAAGCGCGGCAGGTGGAAGCCGGTGCCACAGCCGATGTCCAGAACATGCGCACCGGTCCAGGGTCGGACCGCGCGCATCGCCTCCTCGATCCGGCCCTCGGGGTCGGCGGCACGGTTCTCCGTCTCGTAGGTGCGCGGAGCGTTCCAGATGTTGGGGCTGGGAATCGCCCCGGTGAGCGCTTTGTTCACCTGGATGACCCTAACGACGACGCGGGGACGCCCACCGCGGCCCGGCGAGCACAGCGTGCCGCCCCCTGGGCCACTTGTGCGCAGGAATTTCACTACGACAGCACGTATGGTGGTTCAAGTGAACGCTATCCAGGTTCCAGACGCCCCCGTCGTCCTCTCGACGGCGTCGGTGTACCCGGAGAAGACCCCGGCGGCCTTCGAGATCGCCGCCAAACTCGGCTACGACGGCATCGAGGTCATGGTCACCTCGGACCCGGTCAGCCAGGACGTCGACATGCTCCGGCGTCTGTCGGACTACCACCAGCTCCCCATCACCGCGATCCACTCCCCCTGCCTGATCTTCACCCAGCGGGTGTGGGGCCGCGATCCCTGGGTCAAGCTCGTCAAGTCCAAGGAGATGGCCGAAGCGCTGGGCGCCACGACCGTCGTGGTGCACCCCGCGTTCAAGTGGCAGCGCGAGTACGCCAAGGACTTCGAGAAGGGCATCCAGCGGATGCAGGACGAGACCGACGTCGTCTTCGCCGTCGAGAACATGTACCAGGTGCGCATGCGGGGCAGGGAGGTCGTCCCCTACGCACCCAGCTGGAACCCGCTGGACCGCGACTACCCCGACGTCACCCTGGACCTCTCGCACACCGCCATGTCGCAGTCGGACGCCATGGACATGGCGCGTCGGCTCGGCGACCGCCTCTCCCACGTGCACCTCGCGGACGGCGTCGGCGGGGGCAGCCTCGACGAGCACCTGATCCCCGGCCGCGGCAACCAGCCCTGCGCCGAACTCCTGGAGTACCTCGCCGACCACGACTACCGCGGCCAGATCGTGCTGGAGGTCAACACCCGCAAGTCCGACCGCGAGACACGGCTGACCGAACTGGCCGAGGCGCTGGCCTTCACCCGGCTGCACTTCGCGCGCAGCGCGCAGCAGTCGGAGCGGGAGCGCGAGCGGGTCGTGCTGCACTCGGCGGCCTCCGGCGCCCCCCGGGTGTTCTCGGTCGGGGGCGACGGCACGGTCAGCGCGGACTGACAGGACCAGGAACGACGACGGACAGGACGGGGCGGGGTGGCGCGGACCGGACGGCGCCCGGGGACGACACGCACACGCGAGGAGATCCTGCGGGCGGCACGGCTCGACTTCAGCGAGAAGGGGTACGAAGGCACCTCGGTACGCGGCATCGCCCGGCGCGCCGGGGTGGACCCCTCCCTGGTCCACCACTACTTCGGCACCAAGGACCAGGTGTTCGCCGCGGCGATGGAGCTGCCCTACGACCCCGGCGAACTGCTGGAGCGGATCATGCTCGACGACCCGGAGCACGACCCCGCCGAGGCGGTGGTCCGCGCCTTCCTGCGGGTCTGGGGGGACGAGCACGGCCGCGCCCCCTTCCTCGCCCTGTTCCGCTCGGCCATGACCAGCGAGCAGGCCGCCGAGGTCCTGCGCGGTTTCATGACCGACGTCCTGGTCCGGCGGATCGCCCCGAAACTCGGGGTGGAGCCGCTGCGGGCCGCGCTGATCTCCTCCCAGTTGTTCGGGATGGTGCTGGTGCGCCACGTCGTCCGCGTCGAACCGCTGGCCTCCGCCGACCCGGAGGAGGTGGTGGCCCGCTACGCCCCGGCGGTCCGCCTGGTCATGGGGCTGCCCTCCGGGGTGGGGCGGATCTCTACTGAGGCGGGTAGGCCAGTCGACGGCGCCGCAGACCTTCCGGACTGACTGCGACGACGAAGGGTCCGCTCGCACGTTTGGACATGTCGAAGATCTCTTGGCGGTAGCGCAGGTACAGTGCGGCCATCTGGGGCCCTCTCAGGTTCCCGTTGGGGATACCAAAGACCCGGGCGCTGTTCATGTAGAGGCACTGTGCTTCAAGCGGGTTCACCGTAATGCGCAGGTCTTTGCAGAGCAGGACGTCACCGTTGGCAGTGGCTTCAGAGATCCACTGCACGTCCTCGATTCTCTGGGACTCGGCCTTCCCGTAGCGCTCGTCCATCGTCTCCACGCGCCATCCGGCGTCACGGAGGGCTTCAGCCACGATGCGCGAGCCAAGCCCTCGGTCCAGAAAGAAAGAGGGATCGGAAGAGGGAGACATGTTCGAGATCAGGCGGCTCGGAGAGACAAGGACTCTATGACAGAGAGGGGAAGGTCGTAGTCGTAGGAGAGGTCCTCTGGGCTCTCTCCCGCGTGGAGCCGGTCGAGGACGTCGGCCACTCGGATACCCCGGTCCGCCAGAGTCGGCTGACCGCCGTTGATCCGGGGGTCGACGATGACACGGGCATCGGGGTACGTCGGCAGCTCGATCATCTTTGCCCAGCCGTCCTCGTAGGTGACCCGCGTCAGGTAGTCCTTGACCACTTCCCGGAAGACGCCTTGGCCGTTGCGTACGACCACGAGCCCGTCAACGAACTCCTGGTCGGAGGGCTCCGTGGAACTCCGACCGTAGTCCCAGAGGACTTCGGCGCCGTCGGTGCACAGACGTTCGCTCGCCAGGGCTTGGGCCAGCCCGAACGTTTCTTCCAGGCGTTTGATTGCCGGGCGGATGCGCTGCATGGGCACCCCCGCCTGACGGAATGCCGCAAGTATGTAGGCCTCGGCGAGGCCGACGAACGGAACGCTGGGCCCCTGGCCGTGGGGAGGGGGTTCGGTGGTCACCAGAGGTGCGGAGACGGTCTGCTCGCCGTTGAGGCGTTTGAAGACGTACCCCTGGGCCCAGTTCCGCAATGTCGAGGGGGGAACGCCCACCAGTCTGGCCGCTTCTGCACGCCGGTAAATGGGGAGGGTGTAGCGGAAATCGTCCAACGGACGAATCTGTGTACTGGCCATCGCCCCTCCGAGGTTCTGGTCTCCCCGACGACGCAAGTATTGCAGTTGCCGGTACGAAGCGGGCTGGAACGCTCGTACCGTAACGTGGCAACTGTCGAAAGGTGTGACTGCATGATCGCGATCATCGGAGCGGGCCGGATGGGCGAGGCCCTGCTCGCCGGAATCCTCGACACCGGGCACGACCCGGCCGGTGTGCTCATCACCGAGGCGCGCCAGGAGCGTGCGGAGGAGCTGCGCGAACGCTACGGCGTCGCCAACGTCTCCGCGGCCGAGGCCGCCTCGCGCGCCGACACCCTCCTCCTCGCGATCAAGCCGCAGGACATGGTCGCGGCGCTCAACGAGATCGCCGCGGCGCTGCCGCCCGGGCGCCTGGTCGTCTCCGTGGCCGCCGGGATCACCACGGCCGTGCTGGAGAAGCACCTCCCCCCGGAGACCGCCGTGGTGCGGGCCATGCCCAACACCCCCGCCCTGGTCGGGCAGGGCATGACCGCCGTCGCCGCGGGCGCGCACGCCTCCGCGGAGCACCTGGCGCGCGCCGAGGCCCTGCTCGGCTCGGTGGGGCGGGTGCTGCGCGTGCCTGAGAAGCACATGGACGCCGTCACCGCCCTGTCCGGCAGCGGACCGGCCTACTTCTACCTGGTCGCCGAGGCGATGATCGAGGCGGGCGTGCTCCTGGGGCTGCCGCGGGCGACCGCCGAGACACTGGTCGCGCAGACCGCGGTGGGCTCCGCGGCGATGCTGCGCGACTCCGGCGAGCACCCCGCCCTGCTGCGCGAGGCCGTCACCTCGCCCGGCGGCACCACCGCAGCCGCGCTGCGGGAGCTGGAGCGCCACGGCCTGCGCAGCGCCCTGGCCGACGCGGTGGAGGCCGCGCAGCGGCGCAGCGCCGAGCTGTCCGAAGGCTGAGGCCAGGGGGCGAACCGGGTGATCCCCGCGCGGGCGGCCGGTGCCGGTCAACTAATGTGGTGAAGAACACTGCCACTGACGGGAGGGCGTATGGCCTGCTCGCTGCGCATCGCCTGGGACGACGGGCTCACCGGCTACAACTTCGGACCGCAGCATCCGCTCGCGCCCATCCGGGTCGAGCTGACCATGGACCTGTGCCGCCGCCTCGGGGTCTTCGATGCGCCCGGCGTCTCCTTCGCGCCGGTCGAGCCGGCCGACGACGCCCTGCTGGAGCTCGTCCACGACCGCGCCTACATCGCCGCGGTCAAGCGGGCCGGGCAGACCCTCCAGCCCGACGAGACCTACTCCCTGGGCACCCTCGACAACCCGGTCTTCGCCCACATGCACGAGGCGTCCGCGCTGATCGCGGGCGCCTCGGTGGCGGCGGCGCGCGCCGTGTGGACCGGGGAGGCCGAGCACGGGGCGAACATCGCGGGCGGCCTGCACCACGCCATGCCCAAGAAGGCGTGGGGCTTCTGCGTGTACAACGACGCGGCGCTGGCGATCGCCTGGCTGCTGGAGCAGGGCGCCAAGCGGGTCGCCTACGTCGACGTGGACGTCCACCACGGCGACGGCGTGCAGGAGATGTTCTACAACGACCCCCGGGTGCTGACCATCAGCCTGCACGAGTCCCCGCTGACGCTGTTTCCCGGCACCGGCTACCCGGAGGAGATCGGCGGCCCCGACGCCGAGGGGTACGCGGTCAACGTCGCGCTGCCCGCGGGCACCGACGACGCCCGGTGGCTGCGCGCCTTCCACGCCATCGTCCCGCCGCTGCTGCGCGAGTTCCAGCCGGAGGTGCTGGTCACCCAGCAGGGCTGCGACACCCACACGCTCGACCCGCTGGCCAACCTGACGCTCAGCCTGGACGGGCAGCGCCGCACCTACGAGGCCCTGCACGAACTGGCCAAGGAGACCGCGGCGGGACGCTGGGTGCTGCTCGGCGGCGGCGGGTACGAGCTCGTCCAGGTGGTGCCCCGGGCCTGGAGCCACCTGCTGGCGCAGGCGGCGGGACAGCCGATCGACCCCGAGACGCGCACCCCGGACGAGTGGCACGAGTTCGTCAAGGAGCGCACCGGCGAGGCCGCCCCGCTGCACATGACCGACGGGCGGACGGCCGACTACACCCCGTTCGAGGCGGGCTACGACCCGGCCGACGCGGTGGACCGCGCGATCCGGGCCACCCGCACGGCGGTCTTCCCCTGCCACGGCATCGACCCGATGCTGTGAGGCCGGTCGGCGGCTGCGGGACACGGCGCCGGGGAGAGTTGAACACGACACGAACGGGGTACGAAGAGTCGGGATGATCCGCAAATGTCGGAACCCCGGCAGTGACGTGAAAAGGGGGTCCCACCTGTGACGCCGCCCTCCCGTGCGGAACTCGTCGACCACTTGGTGCGCACCGGCATCGCCGGCCAGGTCGACACCCCGCGGCAGAACAACCTCAAGCACTACCGGCGGCTGGTCCAGGGAGACCCCTACTACCAGTTCGGGCTGACCTTCTCCCGGGAGTGGACGTTCTCCGACGTCCTCGCGCTCATGGCCAAGCGCTGCGGCGTCGTCGCGGACGAGGACTACCTGTGGGGGATCGACACCATCGACCCCGACCGCACCGTGGACGCCCTGGAGACGGTGGCCGACCGGCTGGCCAGGGCCGCGCGCGACCGCGAGCGCGTCATGGTCGCCACCGGCCACCCCCGCAACCTGGGCGAGGTCTACCGGCGCTGGAAGGACCTGCTCGTCGAGCACGGGTGCGAGGTGGTCACCGCGGCCGCCGGATACTCCTACGACGTCTCCGGCGAGTACCCCCCGACCCGCCGCATCCTGGTCTGGCGCGACGGGGTGGGCATGGTGGTGGACGGCACCGCCCCCCGGCACAGCCACCACCCCTTCGCGATGCGCGCGGCGCTGTCCCGGCTGACGGAGGAGGGCGAGCCGTGGCCGCAGTTGGTCATCGCCGACCACGGGTTCGCGGGCGCGGCGGGCGAGGCCGGAGTGGCGACCGTCGGTTTCGCCGACAGTAACGATCCTGCGCTCTTCCTGGGAGAACACGAAGGAAAACTTCATGCCACGGTGCCGCTGGACGACGGGTACCTGCCCGAGGACTACCGCCCGCTTTCGGACTACGTGATTCACCGCGCCGGACTGGCCTGAAAGTCGCCCGACGTTTCCCAAAAACCCGGACACCCGACATAAGCCCAGTTCACAAGGGGGACGGCCGGGAGTGGACGCTAATTACCCACGGTTCAAACCTCCGCCGCCGCCCCCCTGTCTCCCACCGGGAGGAATGCAAAAACGCCCCCTTTTAATGACGTGACCCGAGACTTACTCTGAGGACGGACGGGTCAGAAGTTGTCGGGCGACACACCAGCGCGGCCGGGCGAAGAGAGGGAGACCGGCGCGCGCAGCAGACAGGGACGCGGGCGCACGTCCGGGAAAGAGAGCGTCAGGACATGAGCGGGAGCAAGGGTTCGCTGGGAGAGGTGAGGTTCCTGACTGTGGCCGAGGTGGCCGCGATCATGCGAGTCTCCAAGATGACGGTCTACCGAATGGTGCACTCCGGGACGCTGCCGGCCATCCGGGTGGGGCGCTCCTACCGGGTGCCGGAGCGCGCCGTGCACGACTACCTCCGTGAGGCGTTCGTCGAGGCGGGCTGATCTCGTTCTCCGGGGGCGGTGCACGGGGCATCGCCCCTGTTCGCGCCCGCCGTACGGTAACCGCGGGGCCTCGTCCCGGGCATTCGGGCGTCTACTACACTTCGTCGTTGTTGATGCATTTTCTGCCGCATCCCGCTGACGAGGTTCTTCCGCGATGCCCTTCACCAGACCAGGCTCCCGACTGCGCGCTGCCGCGCTGCGCTGCGCCGCCGCCGTGGCGGTGCTGGCCGCCCTCGCCGGCTGCGCCGAGGGAGTCGACACCGGAGCGGCCAGCGAGGACGACCGCTACATCTCGGGGGACGGGTCCAGCACCCTGTTCCCCGTCGAGGAACGCGAGCAGGCCCCGCAGGTCGAGGGCGAGACGCTGGACGGCGACCGGATCAGCCTCGCCGACTACTCCGGCGACGTCGTGGTGCTGAACTTCTGGGCCAGTTGGTGTGCGCCGTGCCGGGCCGAGACCCCCGTCCTCAACGAGGTCAGCGCCGAGCACGCCGACGAGGGCGTGCGCTTCCTCGGCGTCAACATCAAGGACAACCGCACCTCCGCGCAGGCGTTCGAGCAGAACCAGGAGGTCGGCTACCCCAGCCTGTACGACCAGCCGGGCGAGGTGCCGCAGGCGTTCCGCGAGACCGTCCCGCCGCAGGCCATCCCCAGCACGCTGGTCATCGACCGCCAGGGCCGCATCGCCGCCCGCGTCATCGGCGCCACCGACTACAACCAGCTCACCGAGCTGGTCGACACGGTCGTCGCAGAGGACGCTGGTTCCCGGTGATCGCCGAGACCGTCCTCTCCGGTTCCCTCCTCCTCGCCGTCCCGCTGGCCGCGGCGGCCGGACTGGTCTCCTTCCTGTCCCCGTGCGTGCTGCCGCTGGTGCCCGGATACCTGTCCTACGTGACCGGGTTGACCGGGGCCGACATCGCCGCGCACAGCCGGGGGGAGGTCCGGGAGGACGCGGGCGACGGCACCGTGCGGACCGTCACGGTCGACGACCTCATGGTCTCCCGGCGCTGGACCATGCTCGCCGGGAGCCTGCTGTTCATCGCGGGCTTCAGCGCGGTCTTCGTGTCCGTCGGCGTGTTCGTCGGCGGCGTCGGCGGGCTGCTGCTCGACCACTCCGAAACCATCACCCGCGTGCTCGGCGCGCTGACGGTCGTCCTGGGCCTGGCGTTCATGGGGCTCCTCCCCGGCTTCAACCGCGAGTTCCGCATCCACCGGCTGCCCGGAGCCGGACTGGCCGGGGCCCCGCTGCTGGGCGTGCTGTTCGGCCTGGGGTGGACCCCGTGCATCGGGCCGACGCTGGCCGCCGTGCAGTCCCTGGCGTTCATGGAGGGCAGCGTCGGCCGGGGGGCGCTGCTGTCGCTGAGCTACTGCCTGGGCCTGGGCCTGCCGTTCGTCCTGGCCGCCCTGCTCTACCGCAGGGCGCTGGGCGCCTTCGCCTGGGTCAAACGCCACTACCGGCTCGTCACCGCCGCGGGCGGCGCGATGCTGGTCGTGGTGGGGCTGCTCCTGGTCACCGGTCTGTGGACCGGTGTCACCGCCGTCATGCAGGGCTGGACCGCGAACTTCACAACGGTGATCTAGCAGTGACCGCACGCCAACCGAGCACGGTGACCGAACCGACCGCCACCCCGCCCTCCGCGCCCGCGCTCTCGCCGCTGGGCTGGGCGCGCTGGGCCTGGCGCGTGCTGACCTCCATGCGCACCGCGCTCGTCCTGCTGTTCCTGCTCGCCCTGGGGGCGGTCCCGGGATCGCTGCTGCCCCAGCGCAGGGTCAGCGTCGAGGAGGTCCAGAACTACTACCTGGACCACCCCGACCTCGCGCCGCTGCTGGACAAGCTCTCCCTGTTCGACGTCTACTCCTCGCCCTGGTACTCGGCGATCTACCTGCTGCTGTTCGTCTCGCTGGCGGGGTGCGTGCTGCCGCGCGCCGCGGCGCACTACCGGCTGGTACGCGCCCGCCCGCCGAAGACCCCGCGCCGCCTGGACCGGATGCCGTACTCGGCGACCTTCGACGTGGACGCCTCCCCCGAGGAGGTGTTCGGCGAGGCCCGGACGCTGCTCCGGGGCCACCGGATCGCCGACTACGGCGACTCGCTGTCCGCCGAGACCGGCTACCTGCGCGAGACGGGCAACGTCGTCTTCCACCTGTCGCTGGTGGGCCTGCTGGTGTCGCTGGCCTACGGCTCCTTCTTCGGCTACCGGGGCAACATGCTCCTCGTCGAGGGGGACGCGTTCGCCAACACGCTGACCTCCTACGACGCGTTCTATCCGGGGACCGCGGTGGACCCGGCCGGCATCCAGCCGTTCTGGCTGCGGCTCGACGGCTTCGAGGCGTCCTTCGTCGAGGAGGGCGGCAAGGCCGGCCAGGCCGAGAGCTACCTCGCCGAGGTCACCTACCGGGAGAGCCCCGACTCCCCGGAGCAGACCCACGAGCTGCGGGTCAACCACCCGCTCCGGGTGGACGGCGCGCAGGTCTACCTGCTGGGCCACGGCTACGCCCCGACCTTCCGGGTCACCGACCCCGAGGGCCGGGTGGTCTTCGACCAGGCGGTGCCGTTCCTGGACCGCGGCGACGGCAACTTCACCTCCGACGGCGTGGTCAAGGTCCCCGACATCGCGCCCGAGCAGCTCGGCTTCACCGGGGTGTTCCTCCCCTCGGCGACCAGCGACGACAGCGGCGACCTCGTCTCGGACTTCCCGGCCGCGCGCAACCCCGTGGTGGTGCTCAAGGGCTTCGTGGGCGACCTCGGCCTGGACAGCGGCAACCCCCAGTCGGTCTACCAGCTCTACACCAAGCGGATGGAGGAGATCGGAGACTCCCCGCCGCTGGCCGTGGGCGACCGCTGGGAGCTGCCCAACGGGGCCGTCGTCGAGTTCACCGGCTACCGCGACTACGTCAGCCTCCAGGTCACCAGCGACCCCGGTCGGCCGTACGCGCTGGCCAGCGCGGCCACGGCGGTGCTGGGACTGCTGTGCACCCTGTTCGTGCAGCCCCGGAGGGCGTGGGTCCGCGCCGTCCGCAGGGAGGACGGGCGTACCGTGGTCGAGGTCGCAGGACTCGTCAAGACCGAGGGGACCGCGCCCCTGCGGCGGTTCCACGAGCTGTCCACCCAGTTGAACGGACGACTGCGGCGGTCGGACCGCCGAGCAGGCACGGAGAAGGAGTAAACGGTGCACATTCTCGCTGCGGACGGCGCGGTCGACCCCGCGCTGTCGAATCTCAGCGACAACCTGGTCCTCGGGATGATCGTGGTCTACGCGGTCGCCCTGTTCCTCTTCGTCTTCGAAGCCGCCTACGGCCGCCGCGAGTCCCTGAAGGACACCCGGCTGGTCGCGGTCGGCGCGGAGGCGGGGGAGCGCGCCGACGGCCTTCAGGTGAACCTGCGCGAGCAGGAGCCCGAGGCCAAGGCGTCCCGGCACCTCCTCGGCCGGATCGGCATGGCGGTCACGGTGCTGGGCCTGCTGGTCAACCTGGCGCAGATCGTCACCCGCGGCCTGGCGGCGGACCGCTGGCCGTGGGGCAACATGTTCGAGTTCGTCGTGGCGATCTGCATGTGCGGGGTGGCGGCGTTCCTGTTCGCGGCGCTCCGCTACCGGGCCCACTACCTGGGCGCGTTCGTCCTGGTCCCGGTGCTGCTGCTGCTCGGCGTCGCGGTCCGCTGGCTGTACTCGGAGAGCGGGCCGGTGGTCCCGGCGCTGGACTCCTACTGGATCGCCATCCACGTCTCGGCGCTGATCCTGGCCACCGGCGCGTTCATGGTCTCGGGGTCGGCCACCCTCACCTACCTGATGGCCGAGCGGACCGAGGCCAAGAAGGCCCTGGGGGAGCAGGTCAACGCCATCGCCGCCAAGCTGCCCAGCGCCGCGCTGCTGGACCGCCTCGCGCACCGCATGATCGTGCTGGCCTTCCCGCTGTGGACCTTCGGCGTCATCGCCGGGGCGATCTGGGCGGACGAGGCGTGGGGCCGCTACTGGGGCTGGGACCCCAAGGAGGTGTGGTCCTTCATCACCTGGGTCGTCTACGCTGCCTACCTGCACGCCCGCGCCACCGCCGGCTGGCAGGGCAAGAAGGCCGCCTGGATCAGCCTGGTGGGCTTCGCCTGCCTGCTGTTCAACTTCTTCGGGGTGAACTACCTGTTCAGCGGGCTGCACAGCTACGCCTGAGCCCGGTCCCGAGACGCGGTGAAGGCCCGTCCCCGGCTCCAGGGGCGGGCC
>Ga0207864_1000769_pt1 | contig 40456 bp, 34 predicted proteins | sample HigsolmetaAR202D_FD_184834 | JGI IMG/M metagenome (GOLD analysis project Ga0207864, IMG submission 184834) | Ionic liquid and high solid enriched microbial communities from the Joint BioEnergy Institute, USA - AR20-2-D (SPAdes) (version 2) ...
GCGCCGCCTACCTCTTCCGCATGCCCGACTGGGCGATTCGGACCACCGCGATCCGGCAATGGCTCGCATGAACACACTCGGACCATGAACGACGAGCGACCGCGCATCCTGACCGGCGACCGGCCGACCGGCCGCATGCACCTCGGCCACTGGGTCGGCAGCCTCGAGAACCGCGTCCGGCTACAGTACACCCACGACTGCTATTTCATCGTCGCCGACCTGCACACGCTGACGACGCGCCCCGAGAAGGAGTACCTCACCCGTGTGCCGGAGCACATCCGGCAGATGGTGCTGGACTACCTGGCGGTCGGGATCGATCCGGAATTGTCGGTGATCTACGTGCAGTCCGCGGTCCCCGAGGTCGCCTACCTCCACCTCATCCTGGGGATGCTCGTCTCGGTGCCGCGCCTCGAGCGGGTCCCGACCATCAAGGACATGGCCGAGGCCGCGCGGCTCGACACGATCCCCTACGGCCTCGTCGGCTACCCGGTGCTGCAGGCGGCGGACATCCTGCTCGCGCGCGCCAACCTGGTTCCGGTCGGGCGGGACAACGTGCCGCACGTCGAGGTCACGCGCGAGATCGCCCGGCGGTTCAACCACCTGTACGGCGAGGTCTTCCCGGAGCCCGAGCCGCTGATCAGCGACGTGCCCGTGCTCCCGGGGATCGACGGGAAGCGCAAGATGTCGAAGTCGCTCGACAACGCGATCCTCCTCTCCGACCCGCCCGAGGAGGTCGAGCGACGCGTCATGCGCATGTACACCGACCCGGCTCGGGTCCGGCCGGACATCCCCGGCCGCGTCGAGGGGAACCCGGTCTTCCTCTACCACGACCTGTTCAACCCCGACACCGCCGAAGTCGAGGACCTGAAGGAGCGTTACCGCCAGGGGCGTGTGGGCGACGTCGAGGTCAAGAAGAAGCTCGCGCGGGCGGTGAACGCCTTCCTCGAGCCGCTCCGGGAGCGGCGCGCGGCCTTCGAGGCGCGCGCGGGCCTCGTCGACGAGATCCTGGCCGAGGGGAACCGTCGCATGCGCGAGGTCGCGGCCGAGACGATGGCGCGCGTCCGGGCGGCGATGGGGCTGACGTACTTCGGGGCGGGCGGGTGAGGCGAGCCGGCCGAGCGCCGCTGTCGGGCACAGGCGTGCTCCGGAGCGGCGAACGGCGCGCACGGCACGGTTGGCCCCGCCATCCGTTCCCCTTGACCTCACCGGCGCGCGAGCGGAACTTCTAGCCATAAAGCCAGACACGAGATCTCGTTGCCGGCCGGCCGGGCGCGACGGGCCGGGCGTATCGTAATCGGAAGCGGGAATTGGGTAGAAACCGAATCGCGGCGACGCTGGCCGGGCTGGCGGCGCTCCTGGTCGTTGCAGTCATGCCCGCCGTCGCGGCCCGGGCGGACGTCGCGGCCGAGTCGGCCGCGGGGGCGGCGGGCGTGTGGGCGCACCTCGACCGTGCGCTCCCGCTCGGGTTCGGTCTGATCGTCCTGCTCGTCGGCCGCGTGCTGGGGCAGGTCCCGCCGAACCAGAAGCTCGGGATCCGGACGCCGTGGACGCTCCGCGACGAGGGCGTCTGGATGGCGACGCACCGCCTGGCGGGCCGGACCTTCGCGGTCGGGGGCGCGATCACGATGGCCGGCGCGCTGCTCCCCGCGCAGTACCGCCCATATACCGCCATTGCGGGGATCACGGTCGCCGGCTTCGTCCCGGTCGTCTACTCGTACTTCGCGCTCCGTGCGCGCGGTCGCGAGCCGGGCGCGTGATTCGATCGCAATGCCGTTGTCTTCTTCTCACCCGAACGAAAGGGGGATGCGCATGAACGGACGCTGGTGGATCCTGGGGTTGGCGCTGGCCACGGCGGCGTTTGGCGCCCGGTCGGAGGGTCGGCTCGAGGCGGGGCTCGCGGCCGAGGATCTCGCCTGCAAGCCGCAGCAGCCGCCGGAGCGGGTGGCCGGCCGCGCGAGCCCCTACGATTCGGCGATGATCGACACGCCGGCGCTGCGGGCCAAGATCTGCTACGGCCGCCCATACATGAAGGGGCGCAAGATCTTCGGCGCCGAGGGCGAGGCGCTCGTGCCGTACGGGAAGCTGTGGCGGACCGGCGCGAACGAGCCGACGACGATCCATCTCGCGACGCCCGCGCAGATCGCCGGGGTCGCGGTCGAGCCGGGCTCGTACTCGCTCTACACGATCCCGGGCGAGCGTGAGTGGACGGTGATCGTGAACCGCTCGACGTCGCAGTGGGGCCACGAGAGCCAGTACACGCCCGAGGTCGAGGCGCAGGAGGTCGGGCGCGGGACGGTCGTCGCCGAGGCGATCGCCGAGCAAATCGAGCAGTTCACGATCCGCTGGGAGACGGGCGGGACCGGCGCCTCGCTCGTCCTCGAATGGGCAGACCGACGGGTCCGGATTCCGGTCGCGCCCGCGACGACATGAGCACGGCCGCAATCGCGGGGGACCGCCGGGTGATCGAGGTCCGGTCCCCCGCGACCGGCGCGGTGATCGGCACCGCGCCGATCCTGGAGCCGGGCGAGGTGCGGGCGCTGGTCGACCGCGCCCGCGCCGCGCAGCCGGCATGGTCCGCGCTCGGGCCGCGCCGGCGCGGCCGGCTGCTCCTCCGCTTCCGCGACCGTCTGGTCGAGCGCGCCGAAGAAGTCGCGGAACTGAGCAGCGTCGAGACGGGGAAGACACGCTTCGAGGCGCTCATCAGCGACGTGCTCGTCACCGCCGACCTCGCGCGCTGGTGCGCGCGTCGCGCCCCCAGAGTCCTCGCCCGTCGCCGGATCCCCTCCGGCTGGCTACTCACGAAGCGCTGCTACGAGGTCCGCGAGCCGTACGGCGTGGTCGGCGTGATCGGGCCGTGGAACTTCCCCGTCCTGAACAGCATGCGCGCGGTCCTGGCCGCGCTCGCCGCGGGGAACGCCGCGATCTGGAAGCCGTCCGAGGCGTCGCCGCTCTCCGCGCTGCTCGTCCTGGAGCTCGCCCGCGAGGCCGGGATCCCCGAGGACGTCTTCCTCGTCGCGACCGGCGATGGCGCGACCGGCGCCGCGCTGATCGAGGGCGGGGTGGACAAGGTGTCGTTCACCGGAAGCGTCGGGACCGGCCGGAAGGTCGCCGAGCTCGCGGCCCGGCGCGTGATCCCCGTCACGCTCGAGCTGGGCGGGAAGGATGCGATGATCGTCCTGGCCGATGCGGACATCGAGCGCGCGGCGAACACGGCCGTCGCCGGCGCGTTCGCGAACGCGGGGCAGATCTGCATCTCGATCGAGCGCGTGTACGTCGAGGCCAGCGTCTACGACGCGTTCGTCGAGCGCGTCGTGGAGCTCACCCGGCCGCTCGTGGCCGGCCCCGGGCCGGACGCCGATGTCGGCGCGCTCACGACCGACGCACAGCTCGCTATCGTCGAGCGGCACGTGAAGGACGCGGTGGCCAAGGGCGCTCGGGTCCTGGTCGGCGGCGAGCGAGTCCCCGGGCCCGGCCGCTTCTTCGCGCCGACCGTCCTCGTCGACGTCGACCACTCGATGGAGATCATGCGGGAGGAGACGTTCGGCCCGGTCCTGGCCATCATGAAGGTGGCCGATGCCGAGGAGGCGATCCGTCTGGCGAACGACTCCCGTTTCGGGCTCGGCGCGAGCGTCTGGACCCACCCTTCGCGGGCGGCGGCGCTCGTCCCTCGCGTGAAGGCGGGGATGGTGTGCGTGAACGACGCCCTCACCAACGGCCTCGTCGCCGGGCTGCCGTTCGGCGGCGTGGGCGAGAGCGGGTACGGCTCCGTCTACGGCGACAACGGCTTGCTCGAAATGACGCGCCCGCGCGCCATCCTGGTCGACCGGCTCGGTACGAAACGCGAGTTCGCGCATTATCCGACGCGTCGCTTCGGCGATGCCCGTCTCCTCGGCATGATCCGCCTGCTCCACGGCCACGGCCCGGCCCGGCGCCTCCGGGGGCTGCTGCAACTGATCCGCGGCCGCTGACGAGGGTGGCGGTTGGGCGACGGCGACGGGCGACGACGGCGGGGCGGCGCCACCCGGCGGGCGACGACGGCGGAGCGGCGCCAGCCCGATGGTCGTGCCGTGGCGGGGCCGACGCCCGGGGATAGCGACTACGCCGGCATCCAGCCGCGACGCCGCTCCGCCGCGGCGGCCAGCGTCGACGCGAGGGTGGCGGCGTCCCCGGCCGCTATGTGCGCGCGTAGGGCGTCCAGCTCGCCTGTTACCCGGTCGAGCGCCGCCAGCACGGCGTCGCCGTTCGTGGCCAGGATGTCCAGCATCATCCGTTCGTCGCTCGCGGCCAGGCGGCTCGTGTCGCGGAACCCGGAAGCGGCCAGCCGGGCCGCGGTCTCCGAGTCCTCCCCATCCAGCGCGGCGCGCACGAGGGCGACGGCCAGCACGTAGGGGAGGTGGCTGATCGAGGCCGTCGCGGCATCGTGGTCGCCGGCGCCGAGCCAGAGCGGCTGGGCGCCGATCGCGGCGGCGAGGCGCTCGGCGCGGCGCCGTGCCACGTCGTCCGTGCGGCGGGTGGGGCAGAGCGCGAACACCGCACCCGAGAAGAGGCCGGGCTCGGCGTGTTCGATCCCCGCGCGCTCTTTCCCGCACATCGGGTGGCCTCCCACGGCGCGGACGCCCGCGGGCAGGCGATCCATCCTCTCGACGATCCGTCGCTTCGTGCTGCCTACATCGATCACGAGCGCGCCGGGGCGCAGGTGCGGCTCGATCCCGTCGAGGAGCTCGAGGATCGAACGGACCGGCGCGGCCAGGACGACCGTGTCCGCCGCGGCGACGGCGGCGCCGAGGTCGTCCGCGATGCGGTCGACCGCGCCGAGCGACGCGGCTCGCCGGGCCGTCTCCGGGGCCGCGTCGTACCCGGTCACGGAGGCGGCGAGGCCGGTGGAGCGGAGCGCGAGGGCGAGGGAGCCGCCGATCAGGCCGAGGCCGAGGATCGCGGTGTGGCCGGGCCCATCGGCCGCCGGGCCGGACGCATCTACCGCCGGGCCGGGCGCAGCGTCGGGCTGGTCCCCCGCCGAGGTCGGCCTAGCCGGCCCACTGGCCGGCGGCGCCGTGTTCCCGGCCGGAGCCGAGCCGCCATCCGTTCCTGGCCCCCCGCCGTCGCCCGCGTCGCCGTCCGCGGCGCGGTCCGGGCGCAGTCGCCGCGCCTCGCGGAGATAGACGTGCCGGATCTCCTCGGGTCGCTTCGCCGTGTTCCAGTGCAGGAGCACGCGAATGCAACGCGGCAGCCCGCCGGGAACCTGCATCTCGTGCGTGCAGAGGAACGCGGTGTCGAGCCAGCCGAGCTGGCGCGCCGCGCGCGCCGGGAACTCGGCGTCGAGGTCGGGCGTCGTGCTGAAGATCACGCTCGCGATCTCGTCGACCCGGATCCCGTTCGCCTCGACCATCCGCTCTAGCAGTTCGCGGGTCGCCGCGAGCACCGCGCCCGCGTCGTTCGCGTCGACCGTGATCGCGCCCCGCACGCCGCGGCAGACGATCGTCATGACCGTGCGCTCCTGATGGACTTGCACTCCTTCTGGACGGGGCCGCCTCCGTGCGACGAAAAACCGGAGCGCGAGGCCCGCTCGCGCTCCGGTCCGCTCCCGAAGCCCAACCACCGTTCGGGGATGCTACACGGACGTTTTCCCGGTGTCAACGACGGGCTCACGCGGCGCGGCGTCGCATCCCCGCCCCGATGTCCCGCCCGCGCATGAGCGTGGCGGCGAGTGCGGCGCGGTAGCGATGCGCCTCGTGCGCCCAGCGTGCACGGTCTGTCGGCTCCGCCGCCTCGCGCATCGCCAGCGTCGCATCGGCGAGGTGGACCGCAGCGTAGGCGGGCAGGTAGGCATCGACGGCGCGCGTCAGGACGGCGATCTCCGCCGATCCGGCGCCGGCGCAGCGACGGACGAGCGCCGCCGTCGCCTCGCGATCGAGGCCGAACTCGACGACTGCTCCGGCGATATCCCACGCCGCGTCCGTCGGGCCGGGAAGCCGCAGCCCGTCGCCGTGGTCGATCGCGTCCACTTTCACGAGTCGGTTCGCGGTCCGCAGCCACTCGCGGCGTTGGAGCCGAGCGTCGGGGGTCACGGCCTCCCGCGCGGGGAGCCGCTCCAGCCGCCGGAGTGCGGCGCGCAACCCGGGAGCGGCGGCGCCGAGGGCCTCGGTCGCGTTCACTCGCAGCGCTTCGACGATCGGCTCCGGATCGACCTCGCGGCCGGTCCGGAACTCCCCGGAGCGCGTGGCGAGGTAGTCGCCCAGAGCATGGACGAGCGTGGAGTCGCACTCCGCTTGCGGGGTGAGGGGCGTCCCCACGACCCAGCGGAGCACGAGGAACCCGTCGCGACTGCCGATCGGCTCCGGTCCGATGCCCCGATCGGCCAGCCGCCGGGCGCGGTCCAGCGCCTCCGCGCCCCAGCGCCCGAGCCCGGCGTAACGAATGACCGCGGGTTCGCCAGCGGGCGATGTCGCGCGGTACTTGAGCCGCTCGTGCGTGGGTGATGCCGGGAACGTCGCCGTGCCTGGCACCACGGACCGCCAGCGTCCGGCGCAAAGGTCGTCGAGCGGGCCGAGGCCGAACCCCTCCGCGATCCGCGCGGGCCTCTCGTCCCCCGGCGTCGGCGGGTACTTTCGTGCACGCTCGAACCACGCAACGCGATCCGGAGGCGCGAGCGGCATTCCCCACCCCCGGCTCGGGAAGAGGACGATTCGCCGTTCGTCGACGCCCAGGCCCCGCAGCCACGATGCAACGGCGGCGAACGTCTCCCCCGTCGCGCCCGGTCCCTCGTCCACGATGAGGACGTCGCCGCCGGCATCGAGCCACGTCAATAGGCGTGTCGCGAGCGCTCCGTCGGCCAGGACCCGACGGCCGCCGCTCGGACCCCTCGGCCGCACGGTGACCGTGGTCGAAGATCCGACCGCGGCGGCCACGACGGCCGACAGGCTCGTGCCGATGCTGCGGACGCCGACCACCACGGAACGTGCGGCATGAGCGGCGCCGACGTCGACGAGGTACTTCGCCGCCGCCCGGGCGTAAGCACCCGGGTCCAGCGCGAGTGCGCGTATCCTTCCGGCGGCCGGACCCGGAGCCTCGGCGGGAACTGGGCGGCGACCGCCTGCACCTCGGTGAGCGCCCGTCGGAGGGGCTCGGCTCGCGCCGTGTGGCTCCCCGCTTCCAGGAATTCGCCGGCCGCCGTGACAAGCGCGCGCCGGAACGCGGCCGCCAGGGCGGACCAGCCATCCGCGGTCGGGTGGATGGCGTCCAGCACCGCCTGCTCGAATTCGCCGAGCCGGACCAAGAAGCCCAGCCCATCCCTCGAGTCGGCGATCCGGGCCAAGGCGTCCAGTTCGTCCCGAGCTTCGACCTCGCGGCTCGCATCCCGGAAGATGATCACCCCGCCACCTCCGATCCCTTGGCGGGCAAGCCGCATACCTAGACAGATCCACACTATTGCATTGCGACATCGGGTGAGCGGGACCAAATTGAAATCCGTCGATTCCGCACCTTTCGACCGATGTCACAACGCGCAATGCCCGCGCGTTCAAGTCGTAGCCAAGCTTCCCCCAGGGGAGCCACGTGAATTTCGACGAGGTTTTCCGGCGGCTCTACCCGTCGCTCTTCCGATACCTCTATCGGTTGACCGGCGACCCGGATGCCGCCGACGATATTGCACAGGAATCGTTCGCCCGTCTGCTCCGCAATCCGCTCCCCGAGGCGGAGGCGAAGCCATGGCTGTTCACGGTTGCGACGAATCTCGTGCGCGACTCCGCGCGCAAGACGACGCGGCGGGAACGGATCCTGGAGCGCGTGCGTCCGACGCCATCGGCTCCCGAGGCGCCCGACGCGGCGACGGAGCGCAACGAGCGGGTCGCGCTGGTCCGGCAAGTCCTCGCGAGGCTGTCGGAGCGCGATCGCACGCTCCTCCTCATGAGAGGGGAGGGGTTCACCTATGAAGAGATGGCCCGGGCCGTCGGTGTCGCGCCGGCTTCGGTCGGCACGCTCCTCGCCCGGGCACTCCGGCGGTTCGCCGCCGCATACAGGTTTGAAGAGGTTGGTGATGAAGCACGTCGATGAGGGGACGCTCCTCGCGCTGCTGGACGGCGAGTTGAACGACGGGGAGAGGTCCCGGGTCGAGGGCCACGTCGAAGCGTGTGAGGTCTGTGCGGCGCAGCTGGCGGAGCTGCGCGCGGCGTCGGACGACCTGACCGCCGCGCTCGCGCTGCTCGACGTACCCGCGCCGGCCTCGGCGACGGCCTGGGCCGTTCGGCGACGCGCGTCGGCTCGCCGCGTCCTGTTCACGCGCCGGGCGCTGGTCCGCGCCGCCGCCATGGTGCTCGGCTTCGCGGCCGTGGGCTCCGCCGCGATCCCGGACTCGCCCGTGCGCACGTGGGCGGCCGCCGCGTGGCGCAACGTCGCCGGCCTGACGCGCCCGAACGCCGAACCCGCGGCGGCGCCGGTCGAGGCGCCGGCGCCCGAAGCCACGCCCGTGTCCAACGCCACGCCGGCCGAGGCCGGGCTCATGGTCCAACCCGAGAACGGGCGCGTGATCGTCTCGGTCGAGTCGCCGGCGGCCGGGCTCGTGGCTCGGGTCCGCCTGGCGTCCGGGCCGCGGGTCGCGATCCTGGCCAGCGGCGAGGCCGCGACGGCCCGGTTCCGGACCGCGCCCGGCCGCGTCGATGTGGTCACGCCGGGGGCCGGCGAGCTCGTCATCGATGTGCCGGCCTCGCTCCTCGAGATGACCCTCGAGGTGGACGGCCGGGTCGTGGTCGCCATGGCCGGGGGTGAACTGACCGCCTCCGGCGGGACCATCAACGGCGCCCGTAACGAAGTCGTGGTAGAGCTGGCCGGGTCTGACCCGGTGAACTGATCGCCATGCTCGCGCCCGTCGCCTTCGCCGCTCTCGCCCTGCTCGCGCCGGTCCAGCAGCGGGCCGATACGACCGGCACGGTCCACGGCATCGTGCGTAGCGAAGCGACGGGCGAGCCGCTCGCGTACGCCGTCGTCGAGGTCGACGGCGCGCGGCCGACGGTGGCGACGGCGGACAGCCTGGGCCGGTACCTCCTGCGCAACGTCGCGCCCGGGTTCCGAGTCGTGAGAGTCAGCCGTTTCGACCACGCGCCGCTCGAGATCGAGGTCCTGATCCCCTCGGGCGGGCGTGTCGCGCTCGACTTCCTCCTCGTCCAGCGTCCGGTCGTCCTCCCGGAGATCGTGGCCGAGGCGAGCTCGGTGCCCGCGCTCGGCGACACCTTGAATCCCTCCGCTCCCGAACTCAGTATCGCGATCACGCGGGCGGTCGAGTCCACGCCCGGCGTGATCGAGCTGGGGCTCGGCCAGGTCGCGCCCGTGCTGCCCGGGCGGGAGCCGATCGATCCGTCGGACGTCCTGTACGTCCGCGGCGCGCCGGCCGACATGAAGCTCGTGCTCCTGGACGGCGCGCCGGTTTACGCGCCGTTCCACCTGGGTGGCCTGATCCCGGCGTTCGACCAGGAGTTGCTGCGCTCGGCCGACCTCCACCTGGGCGGCGCGCCCGCCCGCTACGACGGCGGCCTCGCCTACGTCCTCGGCCTCGAGACGCGCGCCGGGCGACGGAGCGGGATCTACTCCAGCGGTTCGGTCGACATGCTGTCGGCGCGCACGCTCGTCGAGGGCCCCCTCTGGCCCCGTGCCGGATTCCTCGTCGGCAGCCGCGCCGTCCATTCCTTGGGGAGCGACTGGCTCCTCGGCGGCTCGTTCCCGTACGACTACGCCGACCTGCTCGCTCGCGTCGACATCGACGTCGCCGAGGCGGCGGCTCTCGCGGTGACCGGCTTCTGGAACCGGGAGTCCGTGCTCCTCGACCGCGCCCAGCTCCACGACGACGTCGCGAAGTGGGGGAACCGCGCCGCTTCGCTGCGCTACCGCGGCGCGGTGGGAGCCAGCCATCTCGACATCTCCATGGCCTACGGCGAGTACGACGCCGAGCTCCCGCTCGATACCGAGAGCGACGTCGTGTCAGACGGCCGCGCCCGCCGCGGACGCGTCACCGTCGACCTGACCCGCCGGTGGGGCGACACGCGGCTCCAGTACGGCTGGTCCTTCGAGACGGTGTTCCTCGAATACGAGGCGCGATACGGCAACGCGGCGCCCGACTTGCCCCTCTTCTGGACGACGACCGAAGGCGCCGTCATGGGCACCTACCTCGATCTGGGGTGGTCGCCCGCCGAACGGTGGCGCGTCCACACGGGCCTACGTGGCGACGTCTTCTCGACCGACGGCGAGATCCGCCTCGCGCCGCGCGTTTCCGCGACGTGGGTCGCGTCCGATCGGGTGGCGTTGACGCTCGCGGCCGGGCGATACCGCCAGCTCGTTCGCCCGGCGGAGCCGCTCGTGGTCATCGAAGGCGACTCGCTGCGGCTCCGCCAGGGCTCGAACTACTGGGACGTCGAATCGACCTGGCCGCTCTACCTCCCCATGGAGATGGCCGTCGCCCAATCGTCTCACGTGGTCCTCGCGCTCGACCAGGAGCTGGGCGAGGGCGTTCGGCTCGGGATCGAAGGGTACTACAAGCGTTTCGACGACGTGCCGCTCCCGGACACGACGCTGGCCGAGCCGGGGCCGCAGGCCTATCAGACGACCGGCGTCCACTCCGTGAACGGGTCCGGGCTCGACATCTGGCTGCGCCGCGGCGAGGGCCGGTTCACCGGCTGGCTGGGCTATTCGTTGGGCTGGCTCTGGACCGCCGATGGCGCCCGGTCGACCGACCGTTTCGCCGGACGGCAGATCCTGAGCCTCGGGCTCTCCGGCCCGATCGCCGGGATCGGCCGCTTCGACCTCAGGGTCTCCTACGGCGCCGGGCTCCCCTATTCGGCGGTTCCGCGCGTCGAGTTCGGGAACGCCCCGAGGAGCCTGGACGGCGTATGGACCTCCTCCTCCGGGCTGGCGTCCATGGAACGGGTGATGATCAACGCGCCGCCGCTCACGGCTGCGCCGGACGACCCGTACCTCCGCGTCGACCTGGAGCTGTCGCGCCCCTGGAGCGGCATGTGGAACGGGCGCGAGGTCCACTTCTCCCCGTACCTCAAGGTGCTCAACGCCCTCGACAGGCGGGACGCGCTCTTCTACATCGTGGGCGGACAGGACGGCCAGCCTGCACCGCTGGCCGCGCTACCGATCCTCCCGGTGATCGGCTTCAGCTGGAAGTTCTGAGAAAATCCTTGAACAATTCGGCGGGCGGTTGAACCTTGGAGGGTTGGCTGCGGCGCGCCGCCGTCCGGGCGCGCCGCGTCGGGCGAACTCTCCTCGGAGCTCCATCTATGTCATCCTGGATCCGCCGCCTCGGCGCGCTCGGAATCGGCTTGGTCGGGCTGGTCGGCATCGCCGGCGCCGGAGTCTACGGCATCAGCAACGTGCAACTGGCGCGGGGCTACGACGTCTCCGTCGAGCCGCTGGCCATCGCCTACGACTCCGCCTCGCTCGAGCGAGGCCGCCACGTGGCCGTCGCCATAGCGAAGTGCGTGGACTGTCACGGGGGCGACTTCGGCGGGAAGATGCTCATCGAGGATCCGGGGATCGGCCGGATCGCCGCCACGAACCTGACCCCGGGGGCGGGCGGGATCGGCCATTACAGCGACGAGGACCTGATCCGCGCGATCCGCTTCGGCGTGCGTTCCGACGGCAAGCCGCTCGTCTTCATGCCTTCCTACGAGTACTTCTTCCTGACGGACGCCGACCTCGCCGCCCTGATCGCGTACCTGCGGACCCTGCCGCCGGTCGATCGGACGCTGCCGGAAAGGACGATCGGGCCGATGGCGCGACTGCTCTACGTGGCCGGTCGGCTCGATCCGCTGCTCCCGGTGGCGATGATCGATCGCGATGCGCCGCGCCCGGAACCGGTGTCGCCCGGCGCCACGGCCGAGTACGGCGCCTACCTCAGCGTGGTCGGCGGGTGCACCGGGTGCCACGGGCCGGGCCTCTCCGGCGGGAAGATCCCCGGCACGCCGCCGGATTTCCCGCCAGCCACCAATATCACCCCGGCCGGGATCGGCTCCTGGAGCGAGGAGGACTTCTTCGTCGCGCTGCGGGAAGGGCGTCGACCGGATGGCAGCTCGATCGACTCGCGCATGCCGTGGCCGTACACGGCGCAGATGACCGACGAGGAGATTCGCGCGCTGTGGCTCTACTTGAGGACGGTCCCGGCTCGCGAGACCGGGTCGCGGTAGGAAGAACGGGGCGGCGCCGCTTCAGCGGCCATCGACGACCGCGCCCCAGACGGATTCCGGCTTGAAGCAGATGGCGTGGCCCGACTCGTTTTCGAACCAGAGGTGGCTGCCCTGCCGGAGCCGGAACAGGATGCTCCGCTGTAGCTCGAGCGGCGACCGCTTCCAACGGGCGCGGAAAACCACCTCGCCTTCGTCCGTCGCGAGGCGGACGAGGACGGTCGGGATCAGTTGGCGGATCGGGACGCGAGCGTAGTACACCATAGGGTACAAGTGTAAGGCGGAACGCACTTTCGGGCAACCGTTCCCGCGCTCATACGCCCTTGGCGCGCCAGAGTTCGTCGAGCCGCGCGTGCCGCGGGCCGATCCGCTCGCGCCATTCCGGGAGCGCGTAGATCCCCGTCTCCGGCGGCGCCGGCCGCTCCTCGGGCACCTCCCACCCCAGCACGTCCTGCACGGCGCGGCGAAGCGCGTCCCGCGTCTCGACCATCCGCGCATGGAACGACGTCTCCGTCCCCGCGAACGGCGACATGTTCTGTGCCGAAGGGTGCGTGAGCCAGAGGAGGTGCGGGAGCGGCGCGTCGCCCCAGGCCTGGCTCCACGCCCGTAGGAACGGCTCGTCCGGGGCCTCCGCCTCCGGCCACGGAATGGCGGCGCCGCGAACCAGCCCGGCGCGCTCCAGGCGCGTCATGCCGGGGAGCCGAACGGTCGCCGCCGTTGCGCCTCCCGCCGTTTCGCCCGCGCTCGTTCTGCGCGCGCCCGTGCTCGCCGCATGCCTCGCGCTGTCCGTGCCCACCGCGTGGCCGGCTCCGAGGCGCAACGCCGCGACCAGCGCGCGCACCGCGACCGTGCCGAACGCAACCACGAGCCGGGGACCCGCCGCGAGCACCGTGTCGCGCAGCACGTGCAGGCTCGTCGGGTACGTACCGACCGGTGCATTCAGCTCGGCCGCCGTCGGCTCGCCGCCGCCGCGGGCCGGGAGCTGGTTCAGCGCCGCGACGATGAAGGTCTCGTTCCGGTTCAGCCCGATGCTGCCGAAGAGCGCGTCGACGTTCGCGCCCGAGACGTCGCCGCCGAAGGGTATGCGCGTGCCGTGCGCGCCGAGGTCGCCGTCGCCCTTGCCGCCCGCGTTCCCCGGCGCCGCGCCGACCCAGAGCGTCTCGACGCGCCGCCACGCGCCGTTCCGCCGCGACCACACGATCGGCCGCTCCGCCGGCCTCCCGTCCTTCAGCCGGCACGGCTCGGTCAGCCATTCGTCCTCGAGGCACCCCCCGTGGCCCGCGTGCACCGCGCGAAATATTCGTCGAAACCGTTCCTCTTCCACCGTTCTCCGTTCCATTCTTCGCCCCGGCCATTGCCCGCGCACGTCCGGCGCCCGATCTTTCCTCCACCGACCGTGACGACGATCGTGGAGGCACCATGAAGAAATGGGCAGGTCTTACGGAGATCAATGGGCACCGGCTCCACCCCGAGAGTCTGATGATGAGCTACGGCTACGACCCTCGGCTCTCGGAGGGGTCGCTCAAGTCCCCGATCTTCCAGACATCGACCTTCGTGTTCGAGAGCGCCGAGGCGGGCAAGGCGTTCTTCGAGCTCGCCTACGGCCTGCGCGAAAAGGGACCTGCCGAGGAGCCGGGGCTGATCTACTCCCGGATCAACAACCCCGACCTCGAGATCCTGGAGGACCGCCTCACGCTCTGGGACGACGCCGAATCCTGCCTCGTCTTCTCGAGCGGGATGGCCGCGATCTCGACCTCGCTCTTCACCTTCGTCCGCCCGGGCGACGTCATCGTCCACAGCGAGCCGATCTACGGCGGGACCGAGTTTCTCGTCCACAACATCCTGCCGCAGTTCGGCGTCAAGCGCGTCGGTTTCCTCGCCAACGAGGAGGGCGCGCTCGAGAAGGCGCTCGACGAGGCCCGCAAGCTGGGGCGGATCGCCGTGATCTACGTCGAGACGCCGGCCAACCCGACGAACGCGCTCGTCGACATCCGCCGCTGCGCTGACGCCGCCGCGTCGCTCGAGGAGGGCGGCCGCCGGCCGATCGTCGCCGTCGACAACACCTTCCTCGGCCCGCTCTGGCAGCAACCGCTCGCCCACGGAGCGGACCTGGTCCTCTACTCGCTGACGAAGTACGTCGGCGGCCACAGCGACCTGATCGCCGGCGCGTGCCTCGGCCCCGAGTCGCTGATCTCCTCGATCCGCGGCATGCGCACGATCCTCGGCACCATGGCCGAGCCGTGGACCGGCTGGCTCCTCATGCGCTCGCTCGAGACGCTCAAGCTGCGCATGACGTCGCAGATGAAGAACGCCCGGTACATCGCCGAGTTCCTGGCCGAGCACCCGAAGGTCCAGTCGGTGCAGTACCTGGGCTTCCTCTCGCCGGACGACCCGCAGTACGCGATCTACCAGCGCCAGTGCACCGCGCCCGGCTCGACCTTTTCCTTCGTGATCCAGGGCGGCGAGGCGGAGGCGTTCAGGTTCCTCAACGCGCTCAAGCTCGTCAAGCTCGCCGTGAGCCTCGGCGGGACCGAGTCGCTGGCCGAGCACCCGGCCACGATGACGCACTCGGATGTGCCGAAGGAGTCGCAGGAGCGGATGGGGATCGCGCCGGGGATGATCCGCATCTCCGTCGGGATCGAGCACCCCGACGACATCATCGCGGATCTCCGGCAGGCGTTGGATCGGGTCTGACCGGGGCGGCCGCCCCGGTCGGGTCAGATGCTCCGGAGCAGGTCGTCGATCGCCTTGGCGACGGCGTCCTGCGCCCGCCCGTTGAGCAGATTGCCGAGCATCTCCCGGGCGTCGCCCGCCGGGTCGTCCGGGTGGTTCCGGTCCCGCGCGCTGCGCACGACGTTCCCGATCGGGAGGAGCACGACGCGCGGCGCCGCGTCGGTCGCGTCGTCGCCGTACCCCTGCTCGACCTCCGGAGGCGGCGGCGGGACGCTCGCCTTCCACGGCTCGTCTTCCTCGTCCTGCTCGTGCGGAAGCCGGCCGACGGGGAGCACCAGGCAGACGCGCCCGTCGATGTTGCCCTGCTCGTCGACCGTCGCCGCGAGCGCGAGGTTGACGGGCGCGCTCAGGATCGAATGGATCGCGTCCATCGATTCCGGAGCGACGACGCTCCGGGCGATGAGTGCATCGTGATAATAGTAACCGACGCCGATCGCGCCGTCGGGGACGGCATCGTGGTCGATGGGCCGCGCGTCGAGGACGACCGGCTCCGGGTGCGTGACGATGATGAGCGACTCCATGGGCCTCCTCGCATCCATGTCACGGATCGTTTAGCCCCGCTGGCTGCAAAGTGTTCCTCCGTGATCGGGGGCGCAAGCCGCGTCAGAACCCGCCGACGCTCCCGCCCCCGAATCCGCCGCCGCTGAACCCGCCGCCGCTGAATCCCGAACCGCCGACCCTTCCGGCGCTCCTGGGCGCGGAGGTCATGACCGCCGCGGCGCGCGTGGACATGTTGCCGAGGGAGTCGACGAAGTCGATGGCGCGGAAGCCGTCGAGCTTGTTGCCCTGGTACCACCGGGGCGGTGCCGTGTAGATGTCCTCGAAGGCGCGCGCCCAGCGCTTCTCGAGGCCGAGCGCCATGGCGTGTGCCAGGTACGCCTCGAACATCGCGGGGCTCAGGACCGTGCGCTCCAGACGGTCGCGCTCGACGCGGCGCAGGAACTCCTCGAAGCCGAGCACGTGCTCGAGCGCCCGCGCGCCGGCACGGGTCCGCGCCGGCATGTGGTAGCCGAAGAAGGCGGCGATGGCCAGGCTCAGGCCCAGCCCCAGGAACGCCGTCAGCGGCGCGTGGCCTCGGTCGAGCGCGACCCCCAGCGCCGCCATGCCGATGAACCCGACGACGAGCAGGCTGATCACGATCCCCATCGCCCGGACCCGGTCGGGGCGGTGGCGATAGTAGCCGCGCGCGACGAGCTGACCGAAGACCCTGTCCCGGATCGCTGGAAGGTTCCGGTAGAAGTCGTTTTCGAGGGTCGACAGCTTGACCCGGTCGAACCCGTCGAAAAGGCGGTCGTAGATCCTCCTCTCGTGCGGCAGGAGCGAGGCGAGCTCCATCTCGCTGCGCGGCTCCCGGTGGAACACGTAGTCCGTCGACGTGAACAGCCCGCCGAAGCGCGGCCGCGACTGCTCCTCGATGGTGAGGAAGCCGCGCACCGCCAGGTCGACGATCGTGGCGGTGATGTCCCGCACGTCCGGGCGATTGTCGATGAGCGTGCCGACCTCGCAGGGCGTCAGCCCCTCGGGCGGCTCGTAGCGCACCGCGATCGGGCGCAGGCTGGGATCGCGGCCCACCTTGCTCCAGATACCGTACATGACCGAGAACACTAGCAGCGGCAGGACGAGCATCCAGTTCCCGCGCAGGACCAACCCTGCGCGTTGGATAGCGGTCGGACGCGCCACCACGCCAGGGTCCCACCCGACCACCACCGTTAGCCCCTGCCGGTACCCGAGCGGCCGCGTCGTCGTGACGATCACGTCCGACTCGCCGACGTCGACGGTCGCCGCACTGTCGCGCGAGCCGTAGGGGCCGGTGAACGCGGTGGCGCGCAGGCCGCTCACCCCGGGCGGCAGGTAGACGTGCGCCGTCGCCACTTCGATCGGGACGTCGGACTCGTTGCCGGTGACGTTCCAGTACAGCTCGTCGTGCGGGTGCTCGCCGTCGCGCTCGTCGAAGAAGCGGAGCGCGTTCGCTACACGGTAGCGCAGCACGACCGTCCGCTCGGCGTCCTGTGCCCCCGGGACCCAGACCTTGAGCATGCGGTAGCGGCCCTCGCGGTTGCTCTCGTACCGCAGCGGCGAGCCGGCCTCGTCGGTCACGGAGAGCACGTCGAGGAAAAGCGAGTGCCCCACCCCGCCCGTGCCGACGTACTCGACGGGGATGTTGCGAAAGATCCCGTTCCACGAACCGCGGAATCGGAACCGGATGCGTTCGGTCACCTCGACGGTCCCGTCCCGCTGGACCAGCAGCTCCACGTCGAAGCGGGGGATCGTGAGCGAGCGGCCCGATTGTGCGGCGGGGCTGGGGAGATGTGCCAGGGCGACGAGGGCGGCGGCGAGCGCCCAGGCGCGTGCGATGTTGCGCATCAGAAACGCACCTGCGGCACGGCTCGCTCCGCTCCGTCGATCTCGAAGAACTCCCGCGGCCGGATCCGGAACCAGGTCGCGACGAGGTTCGAGGGGAACTGCGCGACCTTCGTGTTCAGGTCGCGGACCACGGCGTTGTAGTAGCGCCGGGCGTTCTGGATTGCGTCTTCGGTGAGGGCGAGGGTGCGCTGCAGCTCGGCGAAGTTCTCGGAGGCGCGGAGCTGGGGGTACGCCTCGGCGAGGGCGAATAGCGTCCTGAGCGCCTGCGTGAGCTCTCCTTCGGCCGCACCCCTTGCGGCCGGGCCCTCGGCCGACATCGCCCGCGAACGTGCGCGGATCACCGCGTCGAGCGTCTGGGCCTCGTGCGCGGCGTATCCCTTCACCGTCTCGATCAGGTTCGGGATCAGGTCGTGACGCCGCTTGAGCTGTACGTCGATGTCCGCCCACGCGCCGTCACACTGCACGCGCAGGCGAACGAGGCCGTTGTAAATGAAGATGATCGCCGTCGCGATCAGCGCCAGGACGATCGGGATCCACATGGGCTCGCGCTCCGATCGGGAAGGGAAAAGGTAGACCGCCAGGGAGGCGTCGCACACGATAGGCGGCGCGCAGCGACGTGTAAAGGGTGGAGCGGGCTCGCCCAAGGGGCGGACGGGTCCGTGCGTGGGTGGAGCGTTGTCGGGAACGGGATGCTGCGCGTTCGTGTGGGTGGATCGCTCACGGCGCCGAGCGGTCGGACATCGGCGCACCGGCGGTCATCCGAGATGGCTGACCGCTTTTCCGGGGACCACGGTATTGGCGACTCTTGCAAGGTGGAACGCGGCGACGCACCGGTCACGCGCCGCGCCCGCCCCGTCGCCGGTCGCGCGGGCGAGCGCCGCTCGCTCTTGGAGGCCGACGGCCGCGGCCGCGTCGTCGCCCGCGCGTACCGCCGCCTGGATCGCCTCCGTCAGCGCCTCGTTCGGATCCGACGACACTAGCGCCTCGCCCACAGCGGCCAGGCGCGCCCAGCGGCCGGCGCCGCCATCCAGCGCCCGGACCCGCGCGTACAGGCGACGCGCACGCCCGACCCGCCCCGACAGCCGCGCCAGCCGCGCAGCGCGCAGGACGAGGTCCGGCGAGTCGCGGTCCAGCCGCCGCGCCACGATCAGCGCCGCCGACGCCTCGGCCAGCCGGCCTTCCCTCTCCAGCTCGGCGGCATGCGCCGCCAGCAGCTTGGACCTCACGCACGCCTCGCCCGGCGACGTCGCAAGCAGCTTCGTCAGGCGACGGCGCTCCTCCGACGGGCCCAGGCGTTCGACCTCGCGCTCCGCGCGGCGCCGGACGAATGCGGCCCCCGGCGATCCCCGCGCCTCGAGTGCGAGCGCGCGCAGGACCACCCGGCCCGCCTCCCGCCGCGCGGCCCGGTCGCCCGCTCGCCCTTCGATCCCGCCGTTTCGCACCATCGCGAGTCCGTGTTGAGAATGAGTCTCAACAACGATAACCGAAGGGACGCGCAGGGTCAATCCGGCAACGGCACCTCAGGGGCGCGCCGGCGGCGCTTCCGGCTCGTACGTGGCGCAGATCGCGCCCTGCTGCTCCAGGCGAACGTCGATCTCGCCGGCGTGGCACTCGCGGTTCTCGTTGAAGGTGCAGTCGGTGGCCGAGCAGGACGCGACGACGGAGGGAGCGGCCTTGGGCTTCTCGCGCGGCGTTGCCATGTCGACTCTCCTGGATTGGGTTCACGTCGCGAGGAAATGCAAGTTTTGCACCGCCTCACGGCCCATTGCGGAACCGGGAGGCAAGGGAGAGGAGCATGATTCCGACGAGGATGACGATCCCGATGATGATCCACTGCTGGGAGAGGCCGAGGAGAGACGCGGCCATCGCCAGCCCGGCGATGACGACGAGGAAGCCGAGGACGTAGATGATGACCGAAGACACGACGTAGCGCTCCCTGGGGATGTGAAAAGCCTCCATGAGCGCGGGGCGCCCACGGAGGCGGGAGAGCAACAGTCGTACCGGGCGACGTCCGGGTGCGCGCTGCCTGTCGCGGGGCGCCGAACCGTCGAGGCTCGGCACCCTCGCGGGCTCAGGCGTGCCGCCGCCGGATCAGGAAGCTCGCCTGGCCGCCCCGGCCCGCGGCTTCGACGGGGTGGGCGCGCCGGTGAGCGCATCCTGGACGATGCGCGCCTGCTGCGTCTCGTGGCGGATGAGGTACCCTTCCGCCGGCGAAGCGCGCTCGGGGCGGCCGACGTAGCGCAGCTCGGCCGAGCCGGCGAGCTTGCGCAGGTGCGGCTCCATGAAGCGCCAGGCGCCCATGTTCTCCGGCTCCTCCTGGACCCAGACGATTTCCTTCCGCTTCGGGTAGAGGGCGAGCGTCTCCTCGACCTCTGCGGCGGGGAACGGATAGAGCCGTTCGACGCGCACGATCGCGACGTTGCGGGCCGCGGCGCGTGCGTCGGAGGTGATCAGGTCGTAGTAGACCTTCCCGGTGCACAGGATGACGCGCGTGACCTCGTCGCGACGGTCGGCGGCCTCCGGGTCGTCGAGTACGGGGTGGAACGCGCCGGCGGTCAGCTCGTCGAGCATCGAGACCGCGCGCGGGTGGCGCAGCAGGCTCTTGGGCGTGAAGACGACGAGCGGCTTCCGGTCCTGCCGCAGCGCCTGGAGCCGCAGCAGGTGGAAGTACTGCGCGGGCGTCGTGCAGTCGGCGACCGTCATCGCCCCTTCGCCGGCGAGCTGGAGGTAGCGCTCGATGCGCGCGCTCGAGTGCTCCGGGCCCTGACCCTCGTACCCGTGCGGCAGGAGCAGCACGAGCCCCGAATCCTGGCCCCACTTGGCGCTGCCGGCCGCGATGAACTGGTCGATGATGACCTGCGCGCCGTTGGCGAAGTCGCCGAACTGCGCCTCCCAGAGCACGAGCGCCTGCGGCGCCGCGACGCTGAAGCCGTACTCGAAGCCCATGACCGCCAGCTCGGTGAGCGGGCTGTTGTAGACCTCGAACGGCGCCTTTGCCTCCCGCAGGTTGGCGAGCGGCGTGTACGTCGCGCCGGTCTGGAAGTCGTGCAGGACCAGGTGCCGCTGGCTGAACGTGCCGCGCTGCGCGTCCTGACCCGTCAGCCGCACGGGCGTGCCCTCGGCGAGGAGCGAAGCGAAGGCGAGCGTCTCGGCGTGGGCCCAGTCGATCGGGCCGCCGGCCTCGAGGGCCTTGCTGCGCCGCTCGAGCTGGCGGGCCAGCTTCGGGTTGACGTTGAACCCGTCCGGCCAGCTGTGGAGCTGCTTGTCGAGCGCGACGAGCCGCTCGGCCGGGACGGCGGTCGCCGGCGCGGCAGGAGCCGGCTGCGGCGACGTCGCATGCGACCCGGCGCCGTTGCGCGCCGCGTTCTCCTTGACCTCCGCCTGCGCCTCGACCAGGCGCTGGTAGGCGGCGTCGTAGATAGAGTCGGCTTCCTGCTGGGAGACGACCCCGCTCTCGACCAGCGCGCTCGCCCACAGCTTACGGACCGACGGGTGCTTCCCGATCTTCTCGTAGAGGACCGGCTGCGTGTAGGACGGCTCGTCGCCCTCGTTGTGGCCGTAGCGGCGGTAGCCGATCAGGTCGATCAGCACGTCTTCGCCGAAGGTCGCCCGGTAGGCCATGGCGAGCCGGACGACGGTCAGGCACGCCTCGGGGTCGTCGGCGTTGACGTGGAAGATCGGCATGTCGAAGCCGCGGGCGAGGTCGCTCGAGTAGCGCGTCGAGCGGGACTCGCGCGGCGTCGTCGTGAAGCCGATCTGGTTGTTGACGATGAGGTGCAGCGTCCCGCCGGTGCGGTAGCCCTCGATCCTCGCCAGGTTCAGCGTCTCGGGGACGACGCCCTGGCCGGCGAACGCGGCGTCGCCGTGGATGAGGATCGGCAGGACCGCGCGCGGGTCGCGCCGGTTCTCGCGGCCGGAGAAGTCGGTCTGACGAGCCCGCGTCATCCCCTCGACGATCGCGTTGACGAACTCGAGGTGGCTCGGGTTCGGGACGAGCGTGACGTTGAGCGGCTCGCCGGACAGCGTGGCGTAGCTCCCCTCGGCGCCGAGGTGGTACTTCACGTCGCCGGTCGTGCCGAAGCCGGCGTGCGCGCCCTCGAACTCGCCGATGATCGCCGAGTACGGCCTGCCGACCACGTGCGTGAGCACGTTGAGGCGCCCGCGGTGCGCCATCCCGATGATGACCTCGCGGGTGCCCGCGGCGGCCGCGCGCTCGATCGCCTGATCGAGCATCGGCACCATCATGTCGTTCCCCTCGAGCGAGAAGCGCTTCTGGCCGAGGTAGGCCCGGTGCAGGAACTGCTCGAGCGCTTCGACCTCGCTCAGCCGGCCGAGCAGCCGCTTCTTCTCGTCGGCGTTGAGCGGGCGGCGGTACTCGCCCGACTCGATCGCCCGGCGCAGCCACTCCCGCCGGTCGGGCTGCTCGAGGTGCTCGTACTCGTAGCCGATCGATCCCGTGTAGACCTCACGGATACGCGCAAGGGCGTCGGCCATGGTCGAGCCGGCGCCCTCGATACCGAGCAGAGACGCGGGGAGCGTTTCCAGGTCTTCCCAGGTGATTCCGTGAAATTCCGGGGAGAGCATCGGATGCCCGACGGGCGGGCTCCCGAGCGGATCCACCTTCGCGGCCAGGTGACCGTGCAGGCGGTAGGCATCGACCAGCGCAGCCGCGGCGACCGCCGTCCGGAGCTGCGCCTGGGTGATGCCCGGCGCCGCGGCCGCGACGCCCTCTGCGGCGATCAGCCCGGCCTGGGCCGCGCCGCCCGCAGCGAAGAACCTACGCCAGGATTCGTCCACCAGCGCCGGGTTCTGCAGGTAGCGGTCGTACAGTTCCTGCGCATACCCGGCATTGTAGCTATCGAAAAGGTTCGCCCGTTCCACGACTGTCTTCCCGTTGAAGGCCGCGTCCTCACGGCTCTGTATATACCCCGCCGCGCGGACGTTGCTCCTCGCGCGGCGCCCGGCGAAAGCCGGGATCGCACGCGCCCGCGGAGCGCCGGGATAATATGCGACTCGCCGGTGCAAAGTCCAGCGGTCGCCGGGCGCACGGGAACGGGCCCGATCAGTGCTTCAGGAACGAGTACGTCAGCGCGAGCGTGATCCGCGTGAACCGCACGGTGCTGGGCTCGTCGAACGTGAGCCCCGTCTCGGTCACGAACGCGTCGTTCCCGTCGAACGGGTTGCCGAGCGCCATCGTCGCGACCTCCGCTCGCAGGCCGACGTTGCGGTTTACGCGGAACTGCAGCCCGACCGACCCGGTGCCGCCCCACCGGAAGTGCGTGTCGTCCGTGGTGATGATCTCGTCCGATGGGTCGTCGCCGAGGCTCCACCACGCCGCGGTGATCCCGGCGGCGGCGTAGGGCGCGAAGCGGCGCGCCGGATCGAGGAGGAAGCGCATCAGGTCCAGGCTCAGCACGTAGACGCTCAGGTCGGCCACCTCGTCGTCGTCGAGCACCTCCACGTCGAGGCCGGTGTCGTCCCTGAACTCCAGATCGCTCGGCGACCACGTGAAGCCGAGCCGCACGCCCGTCCTGTCCCAGATGAACGCGTCGGCCGAGCCGCCCAGAGCGAGTGCGGTGTTCGCCGTGACTTCCCGTTGGCCGAGGAAGTCGATCACGAAGACGTACTGCTCCAGGAACCGGCCGTAGTCGGCCAGGCCGCCGAAGACTTCGAGCGTGAAGCGTGCGTCCGGGAACCGCGTGCCCCGCATCCTCTGCGCCTCGGCGTCCGCGGGGAGCAGTGCGGCAATGGATGCGGCCGCGGCCAGCATCGCCGATCGAATGGTCATCCTCATGGAGACCTCCCCTCCCAGAGAGTCCGATTCCGGCTGCGCGCACCGGTTCATCCGGTCCGGCCGCTCGCGCCGGGAAGTGGCGGTGTGGGGGCTGCAACATGCGCACCACGGCGGAACACTTGTTGCCCGAATAGGATGCCATGGATTGGACGACGATTCGGTCCGGCGCCGTGGCACGCTATGCCGGCGGCGCCCTGGCCCTGTGCGCCGCGGCGGCCCTGGCGATCTCGTTGACCGGTAGAGACGAAGGCGCCGCGGACGCAGACGAGAGCGCGGCGCAGGATCCCGCCTCTTCGGTGCCCGGCGGCTGGCCCGCCCGGTCGCCTCACGCCGAGCCGGGGGCGTGGCCGTCCGTGGCGGAGAAGCGCCACCCGGGCGCGGACGCCGATCTCGCGCCGCCGGTCCTGGACCCGCCCGTCCTCGGCGTGCGGCTCCGCGGGATCCGCGACAACTTCGGGGAGCGCCGCGGGAGGCGGCGCCACGCGGGCGTCGACATCTTCGCGGCTCATGGGACGCCGGCGCTCGCCGCCGTCGACGGTTGGGTCTGGCAGATGAAGTGGGACAAGAGGGGCGGGCGCATGCTGTACCTCCTCGAGGCGTCCGGGCTCTACCTCCTGGGATACGCCCACCTCGACGCGTACGCGCCCGGGCTCGCCGTCGGCCGGCCGGTCCGGCGCGGGGAGGTCGTCGGCTACATCGGCCGGACGGGGAACGCCGTCGGCTCGCCGCACCTCCACCTCTCGGTCATCCGGATCCGGTCCCCCGAGCGCTGGTGGGACGGCGTAGCGGTCGATCCGTACCCGCTCCTGGTCGAGGGGCTCGCGCCGTGAGGCGGTCCGGGCGGGACGCCCGCGCGGTGCCGTCCCCTGCGTGACGGCCGCCGGCCGCGGCGCTTGCCCGGCCCGGCCACCGGCGGAGACGGCGCCCCGCGCCGCTCCAAACTGCGTCCCCGAACGCGGTTGCCTGACCGCCGACCCGGCCGTATCCTACCGCCACACGCGGCAGGAGCGGACCCACCTCACGGCACCGATGTCGAAGTCCGACGATACCCCATTGATGCAGCAGTGGCGCGAGGCCAAGTCGCGCCACCCCGACGCGCTCGTCTTCTTCCGCGTAGGCGACTTCTACGAGCTCTTCAACGAGGATGCCGAGGACGCGGCCCGGCTGCTCGGCCTCACGCTGACCACGCGCAACAACGGCGCGGCGGCCAACGTCCCGATGGCGGGCGTGCCGGCGCGGGCGCGTGACGAGTACGTGCAGCGCCTCGTCCGGATGGGGAGGCGAGTCGCCATCTGCGACCAGGTCGAGGACCCCGCCGAGGCGAAGGGGATCGTCCGGCGCGAGATCACCGAGACGATCACGCCGGGCGCGGTGCTGTCCGACGTGCTCCTCTCGGAGCGGCGCAACAACTTCCTCGTGGCGTTGACCGAGGGCGCCGACCGGTCGATGGCGCTCGCCGCGGCCGACGTCTCGACCGGGGAGCTGCTGGTCGTGCTCGTCGAGCCGGGCGCGCTCGAGGCGGAGCTGGCCCGCCTCGAGCCGGCCGAACTGCTCCTCCCCTCGAGCTGGGAAGGGCGACGGATCCCGGGCGCGGACGGCGTCGCCGTCACCCACCGGCCGGACTGGCTCTTCGATCCCGGGATCGCGGCCGACGAGCTGCGACGCCGCTTCCGCGTGCACACGCTGGACGGCTTCGGCTTCGAGGACGGCGACGCCGCGCTCGTCGCGGCGGCCGGCGCCCTCGTCGCCTACCTGGCGGAGGTGCAGCCGCAGGCGAGCGAGCACCTGCGCCCGCCGCGCATCGAGCGCCCCGGCGTCGGGATGGCGCTCGACGAGATGACGCGCCGCAACCTCGAGCTGGTCGAGCCGCTCCGCGCGGACCTGGCCGGCCGCGTCGGCGGGCGTGCCGGCACGCTGATCGAGGTCGTCGACGAGACGCTGACCGCGATGGGCGGGCGGCTGTTCCGGCGCTGGATCCTCCGCCCGCTCGTCGTGACCGAGGAGATCTGGCGCCGGCAGGAGGCGGTCGCCGAGCTGGTCGACGACGCCCCGACGCGGCGTCGCCTGCGCGAGGAGCTGAAGGGGATCCGCGACCTCGAGCGGCTCGCCGCGAAGGTCGGCGCGTGTCGGGTCACCCCGCGCGAGATGCGGGCGCTAGGCGACTCGCTCGACCGCCTCCCCGCGCTCGCCGACGCGCTGGCGGATACGTCCGCGCCGATGCTCCGCGACCTCGCCGCGCTGGACCGGCTCGAGGACGTGCGCGACCGCATCGCCGGCGCCCTCGCCGACGATCCGCCCGCCACGCTCGCCGAGGGCGGCGTGATCCGCGAGGGGTTCAGCGCCGAGCTCGATGAGCTGCGCGCGATCCGCGACGGCGGGCAGGAGACGATCGCGCGGCTGCAGACGCTGGAGCGCGAGCGGACCGGGATCCCGTCGCTCAAGGTCGGCTTCAACCGCGTCTTCGGCTACTACATCGAAGTCACGCGCGCGCACCTGGACAAGGTCCCGGACGATTACCAGCGCAAGCAGACGCTCGCGGGCGCGGAGCGGTTCATCACGCCCGAGCTGAAGGAGTGGGAGTCGAAGATCCTGGGCGCGGAGGATCGGATCGCGGAACTGGAGGCGCGGCTCTTCGGCGAGCTGCGGCGCGACGTCGCCGCCGAGCTCTCGCGCCTCCAGGCGACGGCCGAGCGCGTCGCGACGCTCGACGTCCTGGCCGCGCTCGCGCACCTGGCCGAACGGCGCGGCTACGTCCGCCCGGAGGTGCACACCGGCTACGCGCTGGAGATCCGGGGCGGGCGCCACCCCGTCGTCGAGACGATGATGCCGCGCGAGGAGTTCATCCCGAACGACGTCGTCCTGGACGAGGACGCGCGGATCATGGTCCTGACCGGGCCGAACATGGCGGGGAAGAGCACGCTGCTGCGCCAGGTCGGGCTGATCCAGCTCCTCGGGCAGGTCGGCTCGTTCGTCCCGGCGGACTACGCGCGGCTCCCGGTCTGCGACCGGATCTTCACCCGCGTCGGCGCGTCGGACAACCTGGTGCGCGGGCAGTCGACCTTCATGGTCGAGATGAACGAGACCGCGGCGATCCTGCACGGCGCGACGAAGCGTTCGCTCGTGCTCCTGGACGAGATCGGCCGTGGCACGGCGACTTACGACGGCGTCAGCATCGCGTGGGCGGTGACGGAGCACCTGCACGAGGTGATCGGCGCCAAGACGATCTTCGCCACGCACTACCACGAGCTGACGCAGCTCGCCGACCTGCTCCCGGCGCTGGTCAACTTCAACGTGGCGGTCCGCGAGGTCGGCGACGACATTGTCTTCCTGCGTCGTCTCGAGCCCGGTGGCGCGGATCGGTCGTACGGCATCCAGGTCGGGCGGCTCGCCGGGCTCCCCGACGCGGTGGTCGAGCGCGCGAAGGAGATCCTGCGAGAGCTGGAGGGCGCGCACAGCGGCGGCGGCGTGGGGCTGGGGCGCAAAGGCCAGCGCCGCCCGGCGTCCGAGCCGCCGCCCGACCAGCTGTCGCTCTTCAACATCGAGCCGCCGGTCGTCGAGCGGCTGCGGAACCTGGAAATCGAACGCATCACCCCGCTCGAGGCGCTGAACCTCCTGGCGGAGCTGAGGGCCGAAGCTCGCGGGGAAGGAGGTACAAGATGAAGCGCATCGCCCGTGTGATGGCGGCGCTGCTCCCGCTCGCCGCGGCGTGCGGCGCGGACGCCCCCTTGGAGTGGCCGGAGCTCCTGCCCGACCAGCCCTCGATCGCCTACCCGAGCAACCTCTGGGAGGGCGGCGTCGAGGGCGAGACGCTGCTCCTCGTCTTCGTGAACGTGGAAGGCGCCGTCGACAGCATCACCGTCGAGCGGACCAGCGGGCACGCCGAGTTCGACAGCGCCGCGGTCGCCGGCGCGCGCGGGCTTCGGTTCAAGCCGGGACGAAAAGGCGACGAGCGGGTAAGTCTATGGGTGCGCCTGCCCGTGAAGTTCACCAGGGCCGAGGGCGCGGAGTTCGGTGAGACGGAGGAGGGGAATCGATGAAGGTCGAGGAGCGGGTGCGCCGCAACGTCGCGCCCTACGCCAACGTCCTGGAGACGATCGGCTGGACGCCGCTGATCCGCCTGAACCGCGTGACGGAGGGGATCCGCACGCCGGTCTACGTCAAGGCGGAGTTCTTCAACCCCGGCGGCTCGGTCAAGGACCGCATCGGCCCGGCGATCATCGAGGCCGCCGAGCGCGAGGGACGGCTCCGCCCCGGCGGCGTCGTCGTCGAAGGGACGAGCGGCAACACCGGCATCGGCCTCGCCATCGCCGCCGCGGTCAAGGGCTATCGCTGCATCTTCACGATCCCGGACAAGATGAGCCAGGAGAAGGTGCGGCTCCTCAAGGCGTTCGGCGCGGAGGTCATCGTGACGCCGACCGCGGTCCCGCCCGACCACCCGGACAACTACGTCATGGTCGCCAAGCGGATCGCGGAGGAGACGCCCGGCGCGATCCTGGCCAACCAGTTCTACAACCAGGCGAACCCGGAGGCGCATTATCGCACGACGGGCCCCGAGCTGTGGGAGCAGACGCAGGGGCGGATCACGCACCTCGTCGGCTCGGCCGGCACCGGCGGCACGATCAGCGGGACGGGCAAGTTCCTGAAGGAGCAGAACCCGGCGATCCGCGTCATCGCGGGCGACCCGGACGGCTCCGTCTTCGCCGGGTACCACCGCACCGGCCAGATCGGCGAGGGGCGGCCGTACAAGGTCGAGGGGATCGGGAACGACAAGATCCCGTCGACGCTCTGGTTCGACGTGATCGACGAGATGCGCACCATCTCGGACCGCGATGCGTTTCGGATGGCGCGCCGCCTCACGCGCGAGGAGGGGCTCTTCGTCGGCGGCTCCGCCGGGCTCATCACCCACCTCGCCGTCGAGGTCGCCCGCGAGGTCGACGACCCCGCTGCCCTCGTCGTCTGCGTCCTCCCGGACACCGGCGAGCGCTACCTCTCCAAGCTCTACAACGACGAGTGGATGCGCGAGAACCAGCTGCTGGACGACGCGCGCCCCGTCGCGGTCGGCGACCTGCTGAAGCACAAGGACGGCGCTCCGCCGGCGCTCGTTGCAGTGCAGCCCACGACGCCCGTCCGCCAGGCGCTCTCGACCATGAACGTCCACAATGTCTCGCAGCTCCCCGTCCTCCGCGACGGCGACTGCGTCGGCTCGGTCGGCGAGTCGACGCTCATGGCGCGCGTGATCGAGGATCCCGCGCTCATGGACCGGCCCGTCGAAGCGCTGATGGACGCGCCGTTCCCCGTCGTCGACGAGCACCAGGACGCCCACGCGCTCGCGCGGCTCCTGACCCGCGACAACCCGGCGGTCCTCGTGCGGCGCGGCACCGAGCTCGTCGGGATCGTGACGCGCTACGACATGGTACGATTCCTCACGAGGTGAGGCGCACGGCGCGGTCGGGCGTCGGCCCGCCGCGCCTGAATGTTGCATTGGTGCCACGCAAACCCTGCGGGGAGTGGGCAGGGTCGGGGTGGCGTGGGGTTCCTTCGGATCGAGTCGATTCCTGCATGAAGATCGCCGTACTGTTCGGGGGCACCAGCGCCGAGCGCGAGGTCAGCATCGCGAGCGGCGCCGAGGTCGTGAAGGCTCTCAGGGAGGCAGGTCACGAGGTGGTCGCGGTCGACACCGCCACGGGCGTACTGGGCCCGGCGGAGGAGCAGCGGCTGTTGACCGCGGGGGTGAAACCCGTGCCCCCCGAGCAGCAGGAGCTCGACATGCTCCGGTCGGGGGACATGGCGGCGCTGACCCGGGCGCATGAGTTGTCGGGGATCGACGTCGTCTTCCTCGCGCTCCACGGCGGGGAGGGCGAGGGCGGCACGCTCCAGGCGCTCCTCGAGCTGACCGGGATCCCGTACACCGGCAGCGGCCCGCTCGCCAGCATGGTCGCGATGGACAAGGACATCGCGAAGCGGCTCTTCCGCGAGGCCGGCATCCCCACGCCGGAATGGATCATGGCCCCGGCGACGGCGCGCGAGGTCGAGGAACTCGTCGGATTCCCCGCCGTCGTCAAGCCGAGCAAGCAGGGGTCGAGCGTGGGTCTCACGGTCGTGCGGCGCCCCGAGGAGCTGGACGCCGCCCTCGAGCTGGCCTTCCGCTACGACGACGAGGTGATGATCGAGCGCTTCATCCCCGGCCGCGAGCTGACCGTCCCGATCCTCGGCGACCGCGCGCTGCCGGTCGGCGAGATCATCCCGCGCCACGAGGTCTTCGACTACGAGTGCAAGTACCAGCCGGGGATGGCGGAGGAGATCTTCCCGGCGCCGATCCCGGAGGAGCGGGCCCACGCCGTGCAGGAGCTGGCGCTGCGCGCCCACACGGCGCTGAAGCTCCGCGATTTCAGCCGCATCGACTTCCGGATGGACGAGGCGGGTGGACTCTGGTGCCTCGAGGCGAACACGCTCCCGGGGCTGACCGCCAACAGCCTGTTCCCCAAGAGCGCGCGCGCCGCCGGAATGAAATTCGCCGAAGTCTGTGACCTCATCTGCCGCATGGCGCTGGAGGAACACGGGAAGCGACGCCGGGGGTAGGAACGGGCATGGCGTACCGCGACTCGATCTCGTTCGGCTTCGGGCTCACGCCCTGGGTGAAGCGGCTGATCATCGCCAACGCGGCGGTGTTCCTGGCTACGTGGGTGGCGCCCATCCTCTTCACCTGGCTCGAGTTCGCGCCCGCGAGGGTGCTGACCCGGCCGTGGACGCCGGTGACCTACATGTTCGTCCACGCCGGTTTCCTGCACCTCCTCTTCAACATGCTCGGCCTCTACTTCTTCGGGCCGCCGCTGGAGGCGCGCTGGGGGTCGCGGGAGTTCCTGAAGTACTACCTGCTCTGCGGACTCGGCGGCGCCGCGCTCTCCTTCGTCTTCGGGCTGTACGGCTCCGTCGTCGGCGCGTCGGGCGCGGTCTTCGGGATCATGCTCGCCTTCGCCATGAACTGGCCCAACGCGCCGATCTACTTCTGGGGGATCTTCCCGATCCCCGCGAAGTGGCTCGTCGCGATCCTGGCCGCGATGGCGCTCTTCAGCGCGATGTCCGGCGCCCGCGACGGCGTCGCGCACCTCGCGCACCTGGGCGGCTTCGCCGCCGGGTTCCTCTACCTCCGCCTGAGCGACCCGATCGCGTTCCGCCTGTCGCGCATCAAGAAGCTCGTCCCGAAGCGCAAGTTCAGGGTCATCCCCGGCGGCGGGCAGCAGGCCGGCGCCGCGAAGCCTGCCTCGCCGCTCCGCCCGAAGGACGAGGAGCGCCTGCTGGACGAGGTCGATCGCGTCCTCGACAAGATCAGCGCGTCCGGGCTCGCGAGCCTGACCGCCGAAGAGCGCCGCCTCCTGGACGAGGTCAGCCGGCGGTACCGGCGGAACTGAGAAGGCGCGCGGCGCCACCAGGCAGAGCGGCGACGCCGCTCCTCATGTCACGGCGCCCGCCGAGCGGCCGCAGCCGGCCCCCCGTATCGCGACTCCCCGGCCCCGCGCCGGGCGCCGCCCGCCTTGACACCCTCCCGCCATCCGACCTACGTTCACCATCCCCACGAATCCCATCGCACCATCCCCCGGGAGGAGTCCCATGGCAGCCGCTAAGGAGTACCATACGGAGCAGATTCGAAACGTCGTATTTCTGGGTCACGGCGGCTCGGGAAAGACCACGCTGGTCGATGCCCTCGCGTTCGTTACCGGATCGTCGCGGCGGCACGGAAACGTTCGGGACGGCACGGCCCTCACCATGTACACGGATGAAGAGATCGCGCACGGGATATCGATGCAGACCTCCCTGGCGATCGCCGAGTGGATGAACACGAAGCTGAACCTGCTCGACACACCGGGCTACCTGGATTTCACAGGGGAGGCGCTAGCCGCCACGAGGGTCGCGGACGGCGCCGTGATAGTCCTCGGCGCCGCGCACGGAGTCGAAGTAGGGACGGAGAAGGTCTGGGAATACTGCGAAGCACGCGGGATTCCCAGATTCTTTTTTGTGTCCATGATGGACAAGGAGCACGCCGACTTCGACAAGGTCTACGAGGAAATCAAGTCGACGCTGACCGATCGGGTCATTCCGGTCGAGATCCCGATCGGCGCGGCGTCCAGCTTCCGCGGGATCATCAACCTCTTCAGCGGCCGGGCGCACATCTACAAGCCGGACACGACCACGGGCGAGTACGACGAGACGGATATCCCCCCCGAGAAGCGTGAGAAGTTCGAGCGCTGGCGCACGGAGCTGTTCGAGACGATCGCGGCGACGGACGACACGCTCCTGGAGAAGTACCTGGAGGGCGGCGAGATCGACCGCGAGCAGGCGCTCGAGGCGATGAAGGCGGCCATGCTGCGCGGCGAGATGTTCCCGCTCTTCTGCGGCGCCCCGGAGAAGACGTGGGGCACGCGCGCGCTGCTCAACAAGCTGGTCGAGCTGATGCCGAATCCGGCGGAGGCGCGGCGGGAGCAGGCGCAGCGGCCGGGGATCGACCAGATCGTCGAGCTCCGAGCCGAGGACGACGGCCCCCTCGCCGCGCTCGTCTTCAAGACGACGACGGAGCCCCACGTCGGCGAGCTCTCGTACTTCCGGATCTTCAGCGGCTCGATCGAGAACGGGGAGGAGGTCTGGAACGCGAATCGGGAGACGTCGGAGAAGCTGGCGCACCTGGCGATCGCGCAGGGGAAGGAGCGCCTCGAGGTGCCGCGCCTCCACGCCGGCGACATCGGCGTCGTCGCGAAGCTGAAGGGCACGCACACCAACGACACGCTCACGGACGCGGAGCGGCCGCTGATCGTCGAGCCGATCCGGTTCCCGGAGCCCGACATCGCGACGGCGATCCGCGCGGCGACCCGTGCCGACGAGGACCGGCTCGGCAACGGGCTGACCAAGCTGCACGAGGAGGATCCCACCTTCCACAGCGCCTACGACCCGGAGCTGCGGCAGACGATCGTCCGCGGGCTCGGCGAGCTGCACCTCGAGGTCCAGCTCGAGCGGCTCAAGCGCAAGTTCGGCGTCACGGTCGAGACCGAGCAGCCGAAGATCCCGTACCGCGAGACGATCAAGGCGACCGCGGAAGGGCAGGGGAAGTACAAGAAGCAGAGCGGCGGACGCGGCCAGTACGGTGACTGCTGGATCCGCCTCAAGCCGCTCCCCCGCGGCGGCGGTTACCGCTTCGTCGACTCGATCGTCGGCGGCGTGATCCCCGGGAAGTTCATCCCGTCGGTAGACAAGGGGGTGCAGGAGGCGGCGCGGCGCGGGATCCTGGCCGGCTTCCCCGTCGTCGACTTCGAGTGCGAGTGCTACGACGGCTCGTACCACACGGTCGACTCGAGCGACGTCGCGTTCCAGGTCGCCGGCTCGCTGGCGTTCCAGAAGGTGGCTGCCCAGGCGAACCCCGTGCTCCTCGAGCCGATCATGGAGGTCGAGGTGCTCACGCCCGAGGAGTTCATGGGCGACGTGATCGGGGACTTGAACCAGCGCCGCGGGAAGATCCTCGGCATGGAGCCGGAGGGGAAGAAGACGCGGATCCGGGCCTTGGTGCCGCAGGCCGAGCTGTACAAGTATGCGACTTCGCTGCGCTCGCTCACCCAGGGCCGCGCGGCGCACACGCGCAGGTTCCACGGATACGAGGAGGTCCCGGGCCACGTCGCCCAGAAGGTCATCGAGGCGGCGAAGGCCGAGAGGGAGGAGGTGCACGCGTGATGTCCGCATCGCTCGACATGGAACCGGGCGCGCTCGCGCCCGAACTCCGCGACCTGTCGGACCAGCTCGAAGCGATCCGCCGCGACGCGCAGGCGCTCGTGGAGGGGTTGCGCTCCGACCAGCTCGCCTGGCGGCCGGCGCCGGGCCGGTGGTCGATCGCGGAGTGCCTGGAACACCTCAGCCGGACGGCCGAGACGATGATGCCGGGGATCGACGCGGCGATCGCGGACGCGCGGGCGCGCGGGCTGACGCGCCGCGCGCCGTATCGGCCCGGGATCCTCGAGCGGTTCGTGCTGAAGGGGACGGAGCCTCCGCCGAAGGCGAAGATGAAGGCGGGGAAGACGCTTGCGCCCGCCACCGACCTCGATCCGGCGGCCGCCGTGGCTCGTTTCTTCGACTTCCAGGACGAGCTCGCACGGCGCATCGCAGCGTCGAACGACCTGGACTTGAGTCGTATCAAGGCCCCTTCGCCGGTCGTGTCGTGGCTGCGGTACCGGCTCGGGTTCGCATTCCACTTCTGTCTGGCCCACGAGCGCCGGCATCTGTGGCAGGCGTGGCAGGTGAGGCGGGCGGAGGGGGTTCCGGGGTAAGGGTGCGGCTCCCCGGTGAGGGTGTGGTAAGGAAGACGGATGGATCGAGCGACGTGGGGGCCGGCTGGGATGTGCTCCCGCGCGGTCGGTCGAGCAGGTGCCCCGGGCCCGGATTATCGCCGCCGTCCCGGAGCGGGTGAGGTGAGGCGGCGCGGCCGTGCGAGCACGGCCGCGCCTCCCGCGCCTTTTCACCAGCTCCGCATCTTCTCGAGCACCGTGTACTGCGGCCGGATGTCGACCGGTACGTCGCCGAGCCGGTCGAGCGCGGCCCGCATCTCCGGGCGCATCGTGCCGTAGCGCTCGAGGAGCGCGGCGGCCTTCTCGTACGACCCCTCGGCCTGGAGCGTGAGCAGCTCGCGGGCGAGGTCGCGGTTGGCGCGGACCAGCCGGTCGTAGTCCGCCGTGAAGACGCCCGTTTCCGCGTCGTGCGTGATGGCGCCCTTCTCGACGAAGTAGTTGAACTGGATCAGCGCCGACTTGCCGTGCGCCTCGTTCGCGCCGAAGCGGACCGAGCGGAACAGGTCGGCGAAGTGGCCGAGGAAGGCGCGCCGCACGAAGTCCGCGTCGTACAGCCCGCGCTGGGCGAGGACCGTCAGGCTGTGCAGCCCCGTCACGTCCGCCTTGGCCTCCTCGATCGCCGAGTAGTGCTCGCGTAGCGCCTGGTTGACCGTCGTCCGCTCGCCGGACCGGAGCGTGATCGTGCCCGGGCCGAGGCCGTGCGCCAGCTCATGCATGAGCACGTTGATGAACCACGGCTGGAACTCCAGCGCGCCGGTGACCTCCGGCGCGAGCACGGCGCTCGCGATCGGCGTCAGGATCTGCTCGAACTTCGCGCGCATGACGTTGCGCAGCATCACCTTCTTCGAGCCTTTCGCCTCGCGGACCCGCTCGTCGTTCGGCAGGTTGAAGGCGATCGTCTGGACGCCCGCGCGCGTGTCGCCCGCGGTGTAGACGACGTCGACCACGCGGATCGGGCTCTCGAAGCCGCGGTCCAGGTTCTTGTGGCGGTCCTCGATCGGGAGCGCCTGCTCGAGGTCGCGCATGAGCCCCTTGAGGCGCGCGAGCTCCTCGCTCGCCGCCGCGTCGGCCACGGTGATGAAGCTCTCGAACGCGGCCTTGTACCCCATCAGCCGGTCCTCGTAGACCTCGTACGGCCCGATCGTCGGCTCGATCCGGCTGTCCAGGTCCATCCACGCCATGTCGCTCTCGAAGTAATTGTCCGAGAGGAACGCGGCCGCGCGGCTCTCGAGGTAGCGCTTGAGCGACTCGTTCTGCGACAGCGCGGCCGCCTCCCGCAGCAGCCTCGCCGCCCGCTCGAGCCGGTCGCGGTACGCCGCCGAGTACGGGACCGCGATCAGGTTCCCCTTGTCGCGGCGGATCACGGAGAAGTAGCCCGTGAAATTCTGCCGGTCCTCGGGGTGCGAGCGGAGCCACGCCTCGAACTCCTCGCGCGTGAGCTCCGCGGGGTAGTAGCCCGCGCCCTCGGGCTTCGGACCGACGTTCAGGAACGGCTCGTCGTGGTTCAGCCGGTCCCACGGGCCGACCATGATGTCGAAGTACGCGAGCGCCGCGTCGCGACCCGCTCCGCGCTGCTTCTCGAGCTGGGCCCGCCACTCCGGGTTCTTCGGCGAGACCTGGACCGTAAACAGCTCGTGCATGATGTCCGAGGCCTCGACGAGCTTGACGAGCACCTCGCGCTCCCACGGCTCGAGGACCGCGTCGTCGAAGTCGATCCTGGCGGGCGCGAACTGCGCGACCCGCGCCTCTAGCGCTTCGGGCGTGACCCCCTCTGCGAGCATGGCGATCGGTGCGTCCTCCCCCGTTCCGGCGGCACCGCACCCGGCCGCGACCGCGGCCGCCATGAGGATGGCCGGCGCCGTGTTTCTGTGTGTCATGTTCGACCTCCGCTCTCCGGTGGACCTTCTCCGCTGGCCAACGATACCGAGTATGCCCTTGCGGCGCCAGTCGTTCCGACTGCGGGTGCGGTCCTTGCGCCTCGGCTCCGAGGGTTGCGGCAGGACACCGGATCGCGCTATTCTGGCCCGCCCGCTCCTGGCGAGGGTTAGACTTGTTTCCGCTTCGCGACGAGAACCCGACCGAGCTGACCCCCTTCTTCACCGTAGCGCTCATCGCGATCAACGTGATCGTGTGGGTCTACGTGCAGGGGGCGGGGATGTCGGAAAGCACGCTCCTCGACTCGGTCTGCCGCTACGGTGTGATCCCCGCGGAGCTGACCGGGCGGACCGACGGCTATATGGGCGTCCAGCTCGCGCCGGGCGTGCCGTGCCGGTTCGACGGCCTGCGCTGGAGCAGCGTGCTGACCAGCATGTTCCTGCACGGGAGCTGGCTGCACCTGATCGGGAACATGTGGTTCCTCTGGGTCTTCGGGAACAACATCGAAGACTCGATGGGCCACCTCCGGTACCTGGTCTTCTACCTCCTGGCCGGGGTCGCCGCGGCCGGCGCGCACATCTGGACCGCGCCGGATTCGCCGGTGCCGACGATCGGGGCGTCCGGCGCGGTCAGCGGGATCATGGGCGCCTACCTCGTGCTCTACCCGCGCGTCCGGATCCACACGCTCTTCGTCATCCTGGTCTTCATTCGGATCATCCCGGTGCCGGCGTGGCTGGTCCTGGGGCAGTGGTTCCTGCTCCAGTTCCTGTACGGTGCGACGATCCCCACGACGGGCGGCGGCGTGGCGTTCTGGGCGCACGTCGGCGGCTTCGTGGCAGGCGTCGCGCTGATCAAGGTGTTCGAGAAGCCCCGTCTGGTGCGCGCGAAGAAGCGGCACGTGCGGCTGGGGCGGCGTCAGGTCGAGGAGGAAGAGTGGTGGTGACCCGGTCGCGATAGCGGCGCCGGGTCTCGACGGAGTCCGAGGAAGGACGGAATCGGGATGACGAAGTCCAGGAGGCATTGGGGCGCGGGCGCGATCGTGCTCCTCTCGATGGTGCTCATGGGCGCGGGGATGGCCCGGGCGTGGTCGGAGGGCGCGGCGGAGGACGGCGCGCGCGCAGCGATCGAGGAGGCGACGGCATTGCCGGAGGCGATCCCGGGCGTCGAGGCCGCCGGGGCGCAGGAAGAGGCGGCGCAGAACCAGGGCACCACGCTCGCATCGACCCGCGAATCCGTGGACACGCCCTGGCACGCGCGGCTGGTCTCGCTCCTGGGCCTCGTGGTCATGCTGGCGATCGCGTGGCTGCTGAGCACGGACCGCCGCGTGATCCAATGGCGGGTCGTGCTCTGGGGGACCGCGCTCCAGTTCGTCTTCGCGCTGCTCATCCTCCGGACGGCCGCGGGCGCGGCGGCGTTCCAGGCGATCAACGACGTCATTGTCGCACTCCTCGGCTTCACCGTCGAGGGCGCGCGCTTCCTCTTCGGCAACCTGGTAGACAGTTCGGTGCCGGTCGTGCCGACGGAGGGCACTGCGCCCTCCGGCACCGGGCTCGTGGCGAACACGGGCGCGTTCTTCGCCTTCAACGTCCTGCCCACGATCATCTTCTTCTCGTCGCTCATGACGGTCCTGTACTACCTGGGCGTCATGCAGGCGATCGTGAAGGGCGTGGCGTGGGTGATGCTGCGGACGCTGCGGACTTCCGGCGCGGAGACGCTCTCCGCCGCGGCGAACATCTTCGTCGGCCAGACGGAGGCGCCGCTCCTGATCAAGCCGTACGTGGCGAGCATGACGATGTCCGAGCTGATGGCCGTCATGACGGCCGGCTTCGCGACCGTCGCGGGCGGCGTCATGGCCGCGTACGTCGGGATGCTCGTCGCTTACTTCCCGGACATCGCCGGGCACCTGGTCGCGGCGAGCGTGATGTCCGCGCCGGCGGCGCTCGTGATCGCCAAGCTCATGGTCCCGGAGTCCGAGGAGCCGGTCACGCGCGGTACACTGAAGATCGAGATCGAGAACCCGGACGCGAACGTGATCGACGCGGCCGCCCGCGGCGCCGGCGAGGGGCTCACCCTCGCCCTCAACGTCGGCGCCATGCTCCTCGCCTTCATCGCGCTGATCGCGCTCGTCAACGCGCTGCTCGGCTGGTTCGGCGACACGACCCACCTCACGGATCTGCTGCGCGGCTGGGGCTGGCTCGCCGACGGCCAGCGCCTTACCCTGGAGGCGGTGTTCGGTTGGCTGCTCGCTCCGCTGGCGTGGATCATGGGCGTGCCGTGGGAGGATGCGACGACGGTCGGCTCGATCCTCGGCGTCAAGACAGTGCTGAACGAGTTCGTCGCCTATCTCCAACTCTCGTCGCTCCTCGCGGATGGCGCGCTCTCGCCGCGGTCGGTCGTGATCGCGACCTACGCGCTGTGCGGGTTCGCGAACTTCAGCTCGATCGCGATCCAGATCGGCGGGATCGGGGGGATCGCGCCGTCGCGGCGCAGCGACCTGTCGCGGATCGGGCTCAGGGCGATGATCGGCGGCACGCTCGCGGCGTTCATGACGGCCACGGTCGCGGGAATGCTGATATGAACCTGACGGAGACGCTGGCCTACCTGCACGAGCGGGTCACGAGGCGGCCGAGGGTGATGCTCATCCTCGGCTCGGGCCTCGGCCCGCTCGCCGACGAGCTCGAGGATGCGGTACGCATCCCGTACGCCGAGATCCCCGGCTTCGCGCGCGCGACCGCCGAGGGGCACAAGGGCGTGTTCGTGGCGGGCACGCTCGAGGGCGTCGAGTGCCTGGCGCTCCAAGGGCGCTACCACCTCTACGAGGGGCATCCGCCGGAGGCGATCACGCTCCCCGTCCGGGCCGGCGCGGCGCTCGGCGCTCGCACGCTGATCGTGACCAACGCGGCCGGCGGGCTCGATCCGTCGTTCCGCGCCGGCGACCTGATGATCATCCAGGACCACATCAACCTGATGTTCCGCAACCCGCTCATCGGGCCGGCACTGGACGGCGAGGCGCGGTTCCCGGACATGTCGGAGCCGTACGATGCCGAGCTGCGCCAGATCGCCGAGGAGGTCGCGAGCGAGCGGGGGATCCGCGTGGTGCGAGGCGTCTACGCCGCGTTGAGCGGGCCGAGCTACGAGACGCCCGCGGAGATTCGCATGCTGCGACGCTTCGGCGCCGATGCCGTGGGGATGAGCACCGTGCCCGAGGTCCTCGTCGCTCGGGCGTTGGGGATCCGCGTCCTGGGGGTCTCGCTCATCACGAACCCCGCGGCCGGGCTGTCGGCCGAGCCGCTGTCGCACGAGGAGGTGCTCCAGGCCGGGATCGCGGCCGCCGGGCGGTTCGCTTCCCTCGTCCGGGGCGTGCTCCTCCGCCTCGGCACGATGCCGGACGTCGAGGTCGTCTGACGCTCGAGACTTGATATCCGACGTCGATGCCCCAAATTTCCCGACCCTCTCCCCAACGATTCTTCCAGCAGGAGATCGCATGCCTCTACGCGTGGACCGCCGGGCGGATCGCGTGATCGCCCGCCTCCTGATCCCCCTGTGCATGCTCGCCGGTGCTGCAGCGTGCGGCGAGCGGGGGCCGCGTGAGCCGGCGCTGGATGGGGAGCCACCGGTTTATGGGGGCACGCTCGTCATCGCATCGTCCACCGATCTGGATGGAGCCAACGGCCTGGTGACCGGCGAGGGGCGTACGCAGGAGTTCATGCGGGGCGCCCTCTTCCTCACGCTGATCCGGGTGGGGCCGTCGCTGGAGTACGAGCCGAATCTGGCAGAATCGTGGGAGATGCTCGGCGACACCGCCGTCGTATTCCGGCTGCGGGACGACGTGCGCTGGCACGACGGCCCGCGCACGACGGCGTACGACGTCGCGTTCACCTACGAGCGTGCGAGGAACCCGGAGACGGCGTTCCCGAACGCGTCCTACTTCGAGGGGTGGGGCGCGGCCGAGGTGATCGACAGCTTCACGATCCGGTTCCGCATCGAGCCGAGGGAGGATCCGCTCGCGGGGCTGCCGTCGTTCGTGATCATGCCCCGGCACCTGCTGGACACGATACCGCCGGCGCGGCTGCGCACGGCGGAGTTCAACCGCAACCCGGTGGGGAACGGCCCGTTCCGCTTCGTCTCCCACCGTCCGAACGATCGCTGGGTTTTCGAGGCGAATCCGGATTTCCCGGAGTCGCTCGGGGGTCGGCCGTACCTGGACCGAGTGGTCTGGCGCGTGATCCCGGACGCACAGGCGCAGGCGACCGAGGCTCGCACGGGGACGGTCGATCTCGTCATGGGCGTGCGGGCGGACCAGCTCGCGGAGCTGGACGCGCGGCCGGAGCTGCGCGCCGTCGTGCGCCCGACGCGCAAGTATCAGTTCATCGGGTGGAACACGCGGCGCCCGCACCTGAGCGACCCGAAGGTGCGTCGCGCGCTCTCCCTCGCGATCGATCGGGAGGCGATGCTGCAGGGTCTGCGTAGCGGGTACGGCCGGCTCGCCGTCGGGCCGATCGAGCCCTCTCACTGGGCTTTCGCCGACGACCTCGAGCCGTTGCCGCACGACCCGGACGCGGCCCGCGCCCTCCTGGCCGAGGCCGGATTCGCAGACCGCGACGGCGACGGCATCCTCGAGGATGGCAGCGGCGCGGACCTCTCGATCTCGCTGCACACGCCCAACACCGACTACAACCGGAACGTGGCGGAGAAGGTGCAGGCGGACCTGGCGCGGGTCGGCGTCCGCCTCGACATCCGGCTCCTCGACTTCGCCACGGTGGTCGGCGACGTCTTCTCCGAACGCCGCGCCTTCGACGGCGTGATCCTCGCCTGGGAGGCGGGGCTGCGCGCCGGCGAGCTGCGCGACCTGTTCCACTCCGGACGGATGGGCGGGTCGTTCCAGATCTCGTCGTACTCGAACCCCGAGATCGACAGCATCATCGACCGTGCGAGCCGCCTCACCGACCGCTCCGCGGCGGCGCCCATGTGGCGGCGGCTCCAGGAGATCCTGCGCGACGAGCAGCCGTGGACGTTCCTCTACTACACGCCGGACCTGTACGTGGTGAACGAGCGGGTGCGCGGCGTCACGATGAGCGTGAACGGAACGTTCGAGACGCTCGCGCGGTGGTGGAAGGTCCCCGAGGCGGACCGGCCGGCGGAAGTGGCCGCGCAGTAGGCGAACCGGCGGCTGAACCGGGCCGGCGAACGGCCGGCGG
>Ga0207864_1000771_pt1 | contig 40409 bp, 30 predicted proteins | sample HigsolmetaAR202D_FD_184834 | JGI IMG/M metagenome (GOLD analysis project Ga0207864, IMG submission 184834) | Ionic liquid and high solid enriched microbial communities from the Joint BioEnergy Institute, USA - AR20-2-D (SPAdes) (version 2) ...
GGCCGCGCTGCTCCGCGCCGGGCACGCAGAACACGCGCTGGTCGTAGGCGTCGACAAGCTGTCGACCGTGGTCGACCGCGCCGACCCGCAGACCGGCCCGCTCTTCGGCGACGGCGCGGGCGCCGTGGTCCTCGCGGCCGGCGACGGCCCGCTCGCGATCCGCGCCTCGGCCTGGTGGGCCGACGGCCGGCTCGCCGGCGCGCTCGTGCGACCCGGCGGCGGCGCGCGCCGCCCCTTCGACGAGCGCGTCCTCGAGGAGCGTGCGCACCTGCTGCGGATGGAGGGGACGAAGCTGTTCCGCCAGTCGGTCCGCACGATGGCCGCGCAGGCCGCGCTCGCGCTCGAGCGCGCGGGGCTCGGCATCGACGACGTCGCGCTCGTCGTGCCGCACCAGGCGAACCTGCGGATCCTGGAGGCGTTCGCCCGCGAGGCCGGCGTCCCGCTCGAGCGGGTCTTCATCAACATCGACCGCTACGGCAACACCGGCGCGGCCACGATCCCGATCGCGCTCGACGAGGCCGCGAGGTCGGGGCGGCTCCCGGCCGACGCGCCGGTCCTCCTCGTCTCGTTCGGCGCCGGCGCGACGGCGGGCGCGGTCGTGCTGGGCGGGCGCTAGCGCTGGACTTCCACCCGCTCGCGCGAGCGGTTCGCCACCCCGTCCGAGACGATCAGCTCGACGTGTCGCGCGTCCGACCAGATCGTGGCCGCGCCGCCGCGCGCGAAGGAGAGGATCTGGCCGGTCGCGGCGTCGCGTACGACGACCAGCGGCGCGCCGGCGTCGTTCCAGCGGACCTGCATGCGGCCGGGGCCGGCCGCCTCGGCCCGGGGCGCCGGGGCCGCCGGGACCGCCGGCTGCCGCGACCGTTCCGCGATCACGCCGCCGGGACCGATCAGGCGCAGCCGCTCCAGGCGACCCGTCTGCGCCACGCTCGCGGGCACGGCAAACGAGAAGTGCCGCGAGTCGGGGCCGTGCCCGAGGCGGTCGGGCTCGAACGACAGCTCGAAGACGACGCCGCCCGCCGCATCGAGCCCCTGGAGCCGGTACGGCCCCGGCCGCATCGGGAGCGCGGCCGGCGCGTCGATCTCGTACGCCGGCTCGAGGACGGCGACGTCGCCGTCGATCCGACCCCAGACCATCAGTACCGATTCACCCCGCGCGGCCTTGTCCCACCGGATCTTCTCGCTCGCGCGGAAGTCCAGCACCGCCTCGTACGTGTAATCGCTGATCCACGCCGGGTCGCAGTAGGACATGAGGTCGTAGTACTGCGACGGAACCCGGACCTGGCGCTTGGCGACGTCGAAGCCGTACACGCCGATCGACGCCTCCGGGTAGGGGTAGCCCGCGTCGGGATCGGCCGGCCCGCCGCAGGGCGCGTGCAAACGCCCGAAGTTGTGGCCCCACTCGTGCGCGGCGGTACCGCCTCCGCAGATGTCCAGGCCGACCGCGACCGCGACGCCGATGTAGCCGAGCCCGCAGTACGGGCCCTGCTCGGCCGGCGCGATGCCGTAGTAGTAGCCCGGATCCGCCTCCGAGGCGCGCAGCTGGCGAATTTCGTGGAGGACCGTGGTCCAGTCCTCCGCCGTCTTCATCGAGGCCGGGCTCGGCGTGAACGGCGCGTGGACGCGCACCTGGGCGCTCGGGAGCGGGAACATGGCCAGCGCGTCCGCGAGGTAGGACGCGGCGTTGTCGGCGCTCACGTCCCCGGTCTTGCCCGAGGAGGCGAGCCTGATCGGCACGAGCACGACTCGGAACGGATCGAGCACACGAACGTCGATCGGGAGCGGCTGGCCGGATGCGGGGAACGTGTTGTCGCTTCCATCCCTCTCGGGGATCGAGCCGTCCGGGTTGACGGTGACCAGGATCGCGAGCCCGGGGACGATGCGTGCGCCCGGCACGAGCAGGTTCCACGTCCCGTTCAGCAGATCCTCCCTCGGCTTCACGGGGACCTGCGGCCGGGGCGCCGAGACCCGCTCGCTCCCGACGTGCGAGCCGTTCACGTAGAAGTCGACCTGCACCTCCGGCTGCGCCGGCGCCTCCTGGTCCGCGACGACGAAGATGCGCAGCATCGCGTCGCGTCCTGCGACGAGCGGCACGTCCCCGGCCGGCCGCTGCACCGACTGAACCAGATACGCGTTCACGATCGACAGGTTGATCTCGTCGCCCGCGAAGGCCCGGAACGTCACTTCCGGCCGCCCCTCGATGCGCGCCGTGACGACGTTCTCCTCGTCCGGGCCGAGCGTGAGGCGCGTCCGCGCGACGCCGGCGGAGTCGGTCGCGGACGTCGCCGGGTCGACCCGGCCGCCGCCCTTCGTCACCTCCCAGGCGACGCGCAAGCCCTCGATCGGGTTACCGTACCGGTCCCAAACCTGGACCGCGAGCGGCTCGGCGAGCGGCATCCCCGCTAGACCATACTGCCCATCGCCCGAGATCATCTCGCGGTCCGGCGCGTCCGGCGCCGCGTACGCCGTGAAGCGGACCGGCAGCGTCCCCTCCGCCTCCGCGACCACCTCATGCGGGCCCGCCCGCGTACCGAGCGTCCACGCGGTGTACGCCATCCCGTCGGCCCCGGTCACCGCGACCTCCGGCGATACCGTGCCTTCGCCCTCGCGGACCGTGAATCGGACGCGGACGCCGGGGACGGGGTTGGAGTAACGGTCGGTCACCCGCACGGCCAGCGAATCCGGGACCGGCTCGCCGACGGTGCCGTGTAGTCGGTCCCCCGCCACCGCCCGACTCGCGGACGGCTCGACCGGGATCACCCTGAGCGGCGTTGAGTCGCCGGCGCATGCGCCGACCAACGCCGCGGCCGCCAGCACGACGTATCGATTGAACGGGGCGCCCTTTGCGTGGGCCGGAGCGCTCTTCGCCTTCTTCGTCATGAATCCTTCGGGGGGAGCAACGCGTGCTGCCTACGGGAATACGCTACGGGCCGGCCTCACAGGCCGACCCCGAAAGTGAGGCGGGGCACGCGGAACCAGAACGGCTCCGCCACGTCATCCTTCGAATACCGACCCACGAGGTCGATCGCGCCGACCGTGAGCGCGACGGGGCCGAGATCGACGGTCCCGAACAAGCCCACCAGCGCGCCGCCGGCGTCGCGACGGATCCCGGTCCACCCCTCCTCCCGATACACGCCATAGCCGGCGAACCCGGTCACGTCGGCCGGCCCGAGCCGCCACAGCCGAAGCCCGACTCCCCCGCCGCCGAGCAAGGACTCGTACTGGCCGCCTTTCCCCGCCATCCCGAGCCCGACCACGGACGCCGAGCCCAGACGGAGCTGGACCAGCGCGCCGCCGGCCACGTGCCGATGATCTCCGGTCATCGGGACCGAGCCGAGCGCCTGCAGGCGTACTGCCGGACCCGCCGCGGACGCGTCCGGCGTCTGGGCGGCCGCGGCCGGCGCCGTCGCCAACAACGCCACGAGCGCCCATACCCGCGACCTCGCTACTCCGCACATGATTCCCCTTTCGCATGGAGTGAGGAGTTCGTCGTAGGTCGAGCGCCCGGGATACAACACGGCGGGCACGTCGGTTCCGCGACCGCCGTCGGCACCTTCACGCGTCGACGACCGCCGGGTAGGTTACCGCCGCACCCGCGCGACCTCAACACCTTGCGATCGCGGCGCGTCTGTATTGTTATGGAGCACCGGCGCCGGGAGCCGCACCGCGAATCCGCACTGCTCCCGGCCCGGCCAGCGTCTCACGCGACCCCCGCCGGCCCCGCACACGGGCGCCGGCTCCCGCCCACTCCAGCAAGGAGCGCAAAGATGCGCGAACACCGGCCGCTCATTGGCGCGACGTTGCTGCTGGTCTCCCTCGTCGTCGGGGCGTGCTCCAGTGCGCCCGCCCGACCCGCCGCGCCCGCGCCGCAGCAACAGGCAGGTGCAGGTCAGGAGGAAGGCGCCCGCGGGCGCGCGGCCGACCGGTCCGGCCCGAAGCCGTACGCCAGCGTCATCACGAAGGATGCAGTGACGCGCGACGGGCTGTTCCGCACCCACCGGATCGGCGACAAGCTGTACTTCGAGATCCCGCGCCACCGCCTCGGCCAGGAGATGCTGCTCCTGCGGCGCATCGCCGCCGGGGTCGGCAACCAGGGCAACAGCGTCGTGCGCTGGGAGCGGAACGGCGACCGGATCCTGCTGCGGCAGGTCTCCTACGAGATCTCGGCCGATGCCACCAGCTCGATCCACAGGGCCGTCTCCGCCGCCTCGCTCGGTCCGATCCTCGCCTCCTTCCAGATCGAGACGTGGGGGCCCGACAGCGCGGCCGTCGTCGAGGTGACCCGGCTCTTCACCACCGATGTCCGTGGCGTGAGCGGCATCGACCGCGTCGCGGCGGACCGCAGCTTCATCGAGCACGTCGCCGCGTTCCCGACCAACATCGAGGTCGAGGCGACGCAGACCGGCAACCGTCCGCAGCGGTCCGGCTTCGGCGCGCCGACCTCGGCGCCGTCCCAGGGCGGCGGCGACCAGCCCGCGACCGCCCGCGTGCACTGGAGCATGCTCCTCCTCCCCGAGGAGCCGATGATGCCGCGCCTGCACGACAGCCGCGTCGGCTACATCTCCGTCGCGACGATCGACTACTCGCGCCCCGAGCACCGGGCCGAGGAGCGGCGCTACATCCGTCGCTTCCGCCTCGAGAAGAAGGACCCGAACGCCGAGATCTCCGAGCCGGTCAAGCCGATCGTCTTCTGGATCGACCCGGCCACGCCCGAGTGGCTCGTGCCGTGGGTGAAGTCCGGCGTCGAGGCGTGGAACGTCGCGTTCGAGGAGGCCGGCTTCCGCAACGCGATCCAGGCCCGGCTCGCGCCGACGCCCGAGGAGGACCCCGACTTCTCGCTCTACGACGCCAGACACTCGGTCATCTACTGGCGCCCGTCGACCACGCAGAACGCGACCGGCGGCCAGCAGGTGGATCCGCGCACCGGCGAGATCCTAAAGGCCGAAGTCAACATGTACCACAACGTGATGAACCTGCTGCGCAACTGGTACTTCATCCAGGTCGGGCCGCTCGACCCGCGCGCGCAGAAGCTCCCGCTCCCCGACTCGCTCATGGGGAAGCTCGTGGAGTACGTCGTCACGCACGAGGTCGGGCACGCGATCGGCTTCCCGCACAACATGAAGGCCAGCTCGACGTTCCCGGCCGACAGCGTCCGCAGCGTCTCGTTCCTGCGCCGCATGGGCTCGCACACGCCGACGCTGATGGACTACTCGCGCTTCAACTACGTCGCGCAGCCGGAGGACGACATCCCCCTCGACCTGCTGATCCCCAAAGTCGGGCCGTACGACAAGTTCGCGGTCATGTGGGGGCACAAGCCGATCCCCGGCGCGAAGACGCCCGACGACGAGAAGGCGACGCTCGACCAGTGGGCCCGCATGCAGGACACGGTGCCGTGGTACCGCTTCGAGACGCCGGGCCAGCGTAACGACCCCGGCGCGCTGACCGAGGCCGTCGGCGACGCGGACGCCGTCAAGTCGACGACGCTCGCGCTCAGGAACCTCGAGCGCGTCATGGGGATGCTCCTCCCGGTCGCCGAACAGCCGGGCGAGGACTACTCGCTGCTGGAGGAGCTGTACGGCCAGGCCGTCGGGCAGTGGGGCCGCTACATGAGCCACGTCGCGGCGGTCGTCGGCGGCGCCGAGTCGCAGGAGCGCCGCGGCACCGGCCCGCGATTCTTCCCCGTCTCGAAGGAGCGTCAGCGCGAGGCCGTCCGGTTCCTGAACACCACGGCGTTCCAGGTGCCGCAGTACTTCCTGAACCCCGAGATCCTGCGGCGCATCGAGGCGGAGGGCGTGATCGCGCGCATCCACACCGCACAGAGCCGCGTGCTCGCCACGCTCCTCTCCGAGCCGCGCATGATCCGGCTCATCGAGTACGAGGCGACGCTACCCGCCGGCCAGGCGTACACGATCGCCGACCTGCTCGGCGATGTGCGTTCCGGCGTCTGGGGCGAGCTCACGGCGCAGAACGTCCGCATCAACGTCTACCGGCGGAACCTCCAGCGGGCGTATCTGGAGGTCGTCAAGAACATCCTCGAGCCCGAGCAGCAGAACCGGCCGCAGCAGCAACAGCCGGGTGCGCAGAACCAGCAGCGCTTCCCGTCCGACGTCCGGCCGGCGCTCCGCGGCGAGCTGACCGAGCTCGACCGGATGGTCGGCGCCGCGCTCGCCCGCACCACCGACGGCATGACGCGCCTCCACCTGCGCGACGTCCGCACGGAGATCCAGCGTCTCCTCGCGATCTGCGGGCAGCCGCCGGTGTTCTGAGCCGTTGGCCGGGGGCCGCGAGCCGGCGGGCCCGGGCCACGCAGGATCCGCCAGCGCCCGCCGATCCGGCCGCAGCACCGGGACGGGCCGCCCTTCGGGGCGGCCCGTCGATTTTTCTCCCACGCCGCGATTCGCGCGGGCAGATCAGGCGCGGGCGGCGTCGCTGTTTCTCCAACCTTGTTCCCGCGCCCGGCACCCGCATATATTGGCGCCGTCTCCACTTCCACGTGCCGAGCCGCAGCCCCGCGCCGCGTCCGACGACGTCGCGCCGCGCCCGCCCCGGCACGCGCCCCTGACCCGTTCCGCAGGATGCCACCATGAGGAGAACGCCTTGCCTCCCGGCCGTCCGCACCCTCGCCGTCGCCCTGGCCTCCGCCATCGCGCTGACGGCCGCCCCGACGACCGCGGCCCCGGCCCTCGCGCAGGCGCCGGCCGGCGGCGAGAAGGCCGCAAAGAACCCGCGCCAGGAAGGGCTTCACATCGAGCCCGCCCGGACGCTCCGCTTCACGACGAACGAGGGCTCCTGGATCTCCGTCGACGTGAGCCCGGACGGCAAGTCGATCGTCTTCGACCTGCTCGGCGACCTCTACATCATGCCGATCACGGGCGGGAAGGCGACGCCGCTCACCCGCGGGATGGCGTTCGACGCGCAGCCGCGCTTCAGCCCGGACGGCACGCGCATCGTCTTCACCTCCGACCGCGACGGCGGCGAGAACGTCTGGATCCTCTCCCTCGACCTCGAGGACACGATCCAGGTCACCAAGGGGAAGAACAACCTCTACCACTCGCCCGAGTGGACGCCGGACGGGAAGTACATCGTCGTCTCGAGGGGCGCGGGCTTCAACCCCGCCAAGCTCTGGATCTACCACGTCGAAGGCGGGAGCGGCACCGCGCTGATCCGCGAGCCGCAGAACCTGCGCACCACGGGCGCCGCGTTCGGCCCCGACGGGCGCTACATCTGGTTCGCGCGCCGGACCGGCGACTGGCAGTACAACTCCCCGGGCCGCGACTACCAGCTCGCCGTCTACGACCGGGAGACCGGCCGGACGACGATCCAGTCGTCGCGCTTCGGCGGCGCGTTCCGCCCGACGATCTCGCCCGACGGCCGCTGGCTCGTCTACGGCACCCGCCAGATCGCCGAGACCGGCCTCCGCATCCGCGATCTTCAGACGGGCGACGAGCGGTGGCTGGCGTTCCCCGTCCAGCGCGATGAGCAGGAGTCGCGCGCCGGGCGCGACGTCTACCCGGGGATGAGCTTCACCCCGGACTCGAAGGCGCTGATCGCGACCTACGGCGGCAAGATCTGGCGGATCCCGGTCGACGGCGGCGCGCCGACCGAGATCCCGTTCGAGGTCGACGTCGAGCTGGACCTCGGCCCGCGCGTCGCGTTCGACTACCCGATCGAGGACGCGCCGACCTTCACCGTCCGCCAGATCCGTGACGCGGTGCCCTCGCCCGACGGCAAGCGCATCGCCTTCACCGCGCTCGACAAGCTGTACGTGCAGGAGCTGAGCGAGCCGCTCAAGGCCAGCGCCGACGACGTCGTCCCCACGCTGACCGGCGCGCGGCGGCTGACCGACGGCAACCTGGCCGAGCACCAGCCGACCTGGTCGCCCGACGGACGGTGGATCGCCTACGTCACGTGGTCCTTCGAGGAGGGCGGCCACATCTACCGCGTGCGGGCGGATGGGCGCGGCAAACCCGAGCGCCTCACGCGCATGCCCGGGCTGTACCAGCAGCCCGCGTGGTCGCCGGACGGGCAGCGCATCGTCGCGATCCGCGGCCCGGCGCGGGCGTTCGAGGAGGCGCTCACGCAGAGCGCGCCCGGCGGCGCGGCCGACCTGATCTGGATCCCCGCCAACGGCGGCGAGGCGACCGTGATCGGGCCGGCCGACGTCCGCTACCCGCACTTCACGCGCGACCCGAGCCGCATCTACGGCTACACGCCGGGCGAGGGCCTCGTGTCGATGCGCTGGGACGGGACCGACCGTCGCCGGCACGTCCAGGTCACGGGCGGCACGGCGCCCGGCTCGACCCAGCCGACGCGCGCCTCTCTGGTCCTCATGGCTCCCGACGGCGAGCGCGCGCTCGCCCAGGTCAATAACGACCTCTACGTCGTGACCGTCCCGCTCGTCGGCGCGGACGCGCCCACGATCTCGGTCGCCAACCCCGAGAACGCCGCGTTCCCCGCGCGCAAGCTGACCGACATCGGCGGCCAGTTCCCCGCCTGGAGCGCGGACGGCACCAGGGTCCACTGGTCGATCGGGAACGCGCACTTCGTCTACGACCTGGACCGCGCGAAAGCGTTCGACGACAGCGTCAAGGCCGCGGCGAGGGCCGAGGCGGCCGCGAAGGCCGCCGGCGACGCCGCCAAGGACGCGCCCGCCGACTCCGCGAAGGGCGACAAGCCCGCGGCCGGCCGCGGGCGGCAGCAGGACAAACCGACCTACAAGCCGCTCGAGGTGCGCGTCGCGATCCAGGCCGAGCGCGACATCCCACGCGGCGTCGCCGTGCTGCGCGGCGCACGCGTGATCACGATGAACGGCTACGAGGTCGTCGAGGACGCCGACGTCGTGATCCGCGACAACCGCATCGCCGCCGTCGGCCGTCGCGGGTCGGTCCAGGTGCCCGCAGACGCGCGGGTGATCGACGTCGCAGGAAAGACCATCATCCCCGGCTTCGTCGACACGCACGCGCACCTGCGCCCGTCGTTCGACATCCACCGCGATGAGGTGTGGGCGTACCTCGTCAACCTGGCGTTCGGCGTGACGACGACGCGCGACCCGCAGACCGGCTCGACCGACGTCCTGACCTACGGCGACAAGGTCGAGGCGGGGATGATCCTCGGCCCGCGCATCTACTCGACCGGCCCCGGCGTCTTCAGCGGCGAGCAGATCCGCAACCGCGACCACGCGAAGGACGTGCTGCGTCGCTATTCGGACTACTACGACACGAAGACGATCAAGATGTACATGACCGGGAACCGCGAGCAGCGGCAGTGGATTATCGACGCCGCGCGCGAGCTCCGGCTCATGCCGACGACCGAGGGCGGGCTCGACTACGAGATGAACCTGACCATGGTGATCGACGGGTACAGCGGCCAGGAGCACAACCTCCCCGGCTTCCCGTTCTACCAGGACGTGGTCAGGCTCTTCGCCGAGTCGAAGATCGCCTACACGCCCACGACCCTCGTCGCCTACGGCGGCCCCTGGGGCGAGAACTACTGGTTCGCCACCGAGGACGTCCTCCGCAACGAGCGGCTGCTCCGCTTCACGCCTTTCGAGGAGGTCTACTCGAAGGCCGTCCGGCGCGGCGCGGGGTGGTTCCACCCCGACGTCCACGTCTTCCGGCAGCTCGGCGAGTTCACGAAGCAAGTCGTCGAGGCCGGCGGGATCGCCGGCGTCGGCAGCCACGGCCAGCTCCAGGGCCTCGGCTACCATTGGGAGCTCTGGAGCATCCAGTCGGGCGGGATGTCCAACTACGACGCGCTCCGCGTCGCCACCATCCTCGGCGCCCAGGCCCTCGGCCTGGCCAAGGACATCGGCTCCGTCGAGCCCGGCAAGATCGCCGACCTGCTGATCCTGGACGCCAACCCGCTCGACAACATCCGCAACACCGAAACGCTGCGGATGGTCATGAAGAACGGCCGCCTCTACGACGCGCATACGCTGGACGAGCTGTGGCCGCGGCAGAAGAAGGCGGGGCCGTTCTATTGGCAGGACGAGCCCCTCGCGCCGGTGACGGCGGCGGGGATGAGGTGAGGGCTCGGGGCTCGGGGCTCGGGGCTCGGGGCTAGGGGCTCGGGGCTCGGGGCCTAGGGCTCAGGGCTCGGGGCTCAGGGCTCAGGTGTCGGGTGTCGGGTGTCGTGCTCTTGGCGATCCCGGCACCCTCCTGACCCGTTCGCGCCGGTGCCCGCTTGGCGAGGTGCCCCGGCGGCCTTACTCTGTGAGCCAATGGCTTCGCGACGAGTTGCCCCCGACGTATACGGGGGACGGGCCCGAGCCACCCGTCACGGAACCAAAGGCTGAATCGTTAGCAAGCAAAAAGAGCGACCGGCCCCCGGCTCGCCCCTGAACCCCGAGCCCTAGGCCCTGAGCCCCAGGCCCTGAGCCCTAGGCCCTGAGCCCTAGGCCCTGAGCCCCAGGCCCTGACACCCAACACCCAACACCATGCCCGACTACACCACCAGACCCGCCCCCGACGAATTCGCCGCCTTCTACGCCCCCTACGTCTCCCTCGTCCCCGAGGGCGGCATCCTTGCCCAGCTCGAGCGCCAGGCGACCGACTTCGCCCGCCTGCTCGACTCGATCCCCGAAGAGCGCGGCGACCACGCGTACGCGCCCGGGAAGTGGACGATCAAGGAAGTGGTCGGGCATGTTTGCGACGCCGAGCGCGTCTTCACCTATCGCGCGCTCCGGTTCGCACGCGGCGATGCGACGCCGCTCGCGCCGTTCGACGAGGACGCCTACGTCCCTCCCGCGGCGTTCGGGGCGCGCACGCTCGCCGACCTCGGCCAGGAGTTCCAGGCGGTGCGCAACGCGACCATCGCGTTCTTCCGGGGCCTCCCGACGGAGGCGTGGACCCGGCGCGGGATCGCGAGCGGGCACGAGATCTCCGTTCGCGCCCTCGCCTGGATCGCCGTCGGCCACGAGCTGCACCACAGGAAGGTCCTGATCGAACGGTACGGGGTGGGCTAGGAGCGTCGGCGCGTGAACGAGGACATGACGAAAAAACCATGATGGGATCGAAAGCTCGCCACTCCGCCGCACCGCTGATCATCGCGGCAGCACTGACCCTCTCCGTCCCCGCGTGCGCCTGGGACCCGTTCGCGCCGTGGGACGATGGCGATCACGTTCTGGGCGTCGTCGAACACTTCGGCGACCCCGTCCAGGTGCGGGTGCCCAACGAGGTCAAGAGGGGGACCGCGTTCGACGTCGAGATCGTCACGTATGGCGGCGGCTGCGTCCGCAAGGGTGACACCCGAGTGGAGGTCATGGGGCGCCGCGTCCTCGTCACCCCCTACGACATCGATATTTCGGGGTGGAACTCTGTCTGCACCACCGATATCCGGCTGTTCGCCCACAAGGCGACGCTCCGTTTCGACACCCCGGGCCCGGTGACCATCGCATTCCAAGGGCGACGCCGCCCGCAAGGGGATCTCCTCACGATCGAACGGACGGTGCAGGTCCGATAGCGGCGTCCCCGCGGATGCGTGGATCCGGCGCGGGATCGCCGGCGGGCACGAAGTTTCCGTCCGCGCCTTCGCCCGGATCGTCCCTGGCCACGACATGATGCGCATTGAGCCGATGAAACGAAACGTTCTTCGCTTCCCCATGCCGAAGGCGCCCCTCGCCGCGGCGCTCGCACTCACCCTCGTCGCGTGCGCTTCGACGCCGAACGAGGCGCCGCAGGACGGCCGCCGCGTCCTTGGCGTCATCGGCCACCACGATGACCCGGTCCGGGTCGAGGCGCCCGCCGAGGTCGCGCGCGGGACCGACTTCCAGGTCGCGGTCGTCACGCACGGCGGCGGCTGCGTCCGCGAGGGCGACACCGAGGTCGAGGTGGACGGCCTCCGCGCCGTCGTCTCGCCCTACGACATCGACGTCTCGGGGCCGGGGGTCTTCTGCACGCTCGAGCTGCGCATGTTCCGCCACACGGCGACGCTCCGCTTCGACCGACCCGGCACGGCGACGATCGTCTTCCGCGGCCGTCGCGCCCCCGAAGGCGATGTCATCACGATCGAGCGCACTGTGCGCGTGAGGTAGCAACGCCCCCACCGTGGTGCGTAGCCGACGACCGCACAGGACACATCGAGTCCCCGCGGCGCTCGTTCCTCTCCTCGTCACCTCGGTCGCGCCCCTCTTCCTCGCCGGGTGCGGAGCCACCCCCGATGCTGGCGACGCGATCGCCGTGACGGACAGCGCCGGGATCGAGATCGTGCGCAACCTCCGGCGCCCGGACACGATGACGGTCGAGGGGCCGCCCGCGGTGAGGATCGGCGACGCCGACGGCGCGAACGTATGGGACGTCGGCGCGCCGGACGGACGCCAGCTCGTTGCGATTCGATCCCCAGGCGCTTCCGGCTCGTACGCATCCAGGCCGATCGAGCCCACGGGATCACGATGACGTCCGAAGGGGTTACCGTCGTGGAGGTGTACGATCTACCTTTGGGAATGACCGCGTTCTAACGTTCCCCGAACCGGTTGACGATCATGGCGCAGACCGACCCGACGCACTCGGCGCTTTCCGCGCAGTGGAATCGGCTCCGCCGCCTCCCGGGCGGGACCTGGCTCTTCAGCCGGCTCCTCGGGCTGCGGATCCCCTACACGGCGACGATCGGCGCGCATATCGTCGCCCTCGAGCCCGGCTACGCCCGCGTGGAATTGCCCGACCGGCGCCGCGTCCGGAACCACCTGGACTCGATCCACGCCGTCGCGCTCGTCAACCTGGGCGAGCTGGCCAGCGGCCTCGCGATGATGAACGGGATGCCGCCCACGGTGCGCGGGATCGTGACCGGCCTCTCGGCCGAGTACCTGAAGAAGGCGCGCGGCCGGCTCGTCGCCGAGTGCCGCGCCGACCTCCCCGAGGTCACGGGGAAGATCGACCACGACGTCGTCTCGGAGATCCGGGACGCGGAAGGCGACGTCGTCGCCCGCGTGACCGCGCGCTGGAGGCTCGCGCCGCGGTGAGCGCCCGGGCACCCGACGTCAACGCACCCGGCCATCCAGGCCCTTGCCCTGTAAGGCAACGAGAACGGCTGCGCTCATGATGAACCCGCTAGACACGCCGCTGACCCGCCACGCCGGGATCGAGGTCCCCCTCATCTGCGGCGCCATGTACCCGTGCAGCAACCCGGAGCTGGTCGCGGCGGTCTCGGACGCGGGCGGGATCGGGATCGTCCAGCCGATCTCCCTCACCTACGTCCACGGCCACGAATTCCGCGAGGGGCTGCGCTACATCCGCCGGCTCACCTCGAAGCCGATCGGGATGAACGCGCTGATCGAGGCGTCGTCCAGGAAGTACCGGGAGCGGATGGAGCGCTGGGTGGACATCGCCCTCGAGGAGGGCGTCCGCTTCTTCGTGACGTCGCTCGGGAAGCCGGACTGGGTGGTCGATCGCGTGCACGCGGCGGGCGGCGTCGTCTACCACGACGTAACCGAGCGGAAGTGGGCGCTCAAGGGGTTGGAGGGCGGCGTCGACGGGCTGATCGCGGTGAACCGGCGCGCCGGCGGGCACGCGGGCCCGAAGTCCGCCGAGGAGCTCCTCGACGAGCTCGGCGACCTGGGCGTCCCCGTCGTCTGCGCCGGCGGGATCGGGACCGCGCGGGAATTCGCCGAGGCGCTGCGCATGGGGTACGCCGGCGCGCAGCTCGGCACGCGCTTCATCGCGACCCCCGAGTGCCGCGCCAGCGACGCCTACAAGCAGGCGATCCTGCGCGCGACCGAGGACGATATCGTGCTCAGCGAACGGATCACCGGCGTCCCCGTCGCCGTGATCCGAACGCCCTACATCGAGCGGATGGGGCTCCGTGCCGGACCGTTCGCCCGGTGGATGCTCCGCGGCCGCAAGCGCAAGCACTGGATGCGCACTTTCTACGCGCTCAAGTCCGGCTGGCAGCTCAAGCGCGCCGCCTTCGACGACACCGGCGAGCGCGACTACTGGCAGGCAGGCAAGAGCGTCGCCGGGATCGACTCCATCGAGCCGGCGGGCGAGATCGTGCGGCGCTTCGCGGAGGAGGCGCGCAGGACTCTCGCGGCCGAACCGCACGGGTCCACGCGGCCGGGGCTGGACACCCTCGGGAACCGGGACTAAACTCCGGCGGTAATCTGGAACGATGATCTACGACCCAGCGATGTCTCGTCGGCGCCGCGTTCTCTTCGCGCTCGCGCTCCTCGCCGCGCACGCGGCTTCGACCGCGTCGGCGGCGGTACCGAGGTGCGCTGCCGGGGCGATCGCGGCGGGAGGAACCGTCGCAGCCGGCACGGCGGGACCAGCCGTCGCAGCCGACCCCGCGGGCGTTCCTGCCTCCGACGGGGACGTCGCCGTGCTCGACAACGCCGGGCCTTACGGCGCTGCGCCGGATGCGCACACCGCCGTATCCGAGGACGCCGCGCCGCGAGGTCCGACGCCGGGTGCGCACACCGCCGCGCTGGCGACCTGCTCCGTCCTCGTCTACGCCGGCCCATCGCCGGAGGTCGCCACACCGGCGGTCGAGCGGGCCAGCCGCTCTCCACTCATCGACGCCGATCCACCGACGGGCGAGCCGCCCGCCCCACCCTACCAGCCGCCCCGCGCCTGATGCACGTTCGCGGCGCCCGGAGCCGCTAGAGCGATCCGTTCCGGGCCCACTGGGTCGACCCGCGCCCCGTCCGGGGTCCGGTGTACGTGTGAACGTGACATCAGGCGCATTATGAGTGTGAAAGCATTCAAGATATCGATCGAGGCGGCGCTCTGGATCGCCGTTCTCGGGTTCGTCGGATACAGGATGTGGCCCCAGGCCGCATCGGCGCTCGGCCTCGACTCGGGTGGCGTGGACGCGCCCGACTTCCGCGTCGAGACGCTGGATGGACGCACGGTCGCGCTGAGCGACCTGCGCGGGCAGGTCGTGCTCGTCAACTTCTGGGCGACCTGGTGCCCGCCGTGCCGCTTCGAGATGCCCGGCTTCCAGCGCGTCTACGAGGAGTACCGCGACCAGGGCTTCACCATCCTCGGCCTCTCGATGGACCGCGGCGGCACGCACGTCGTCCGGGAGTTCCTCGACGAGCGAGGGATCACCTACCCCGTCGCGATGGCGACGCCGGAGGCGGTCCGGGCGTTCGGCGGCGCGAACCTGCTGCCGACGTCGTATCTGATCGACAAGGAAGGCCGGATCCGCTACACGGTCAAAGGCGTGTACACGGAAACGGCGCTCTCGCAAGCGGTCGGGCGGCTGCTCCGGGAAACGCCGGACGCTGCGCCCGCGGGCCGGCTCACGGCCGGGGACCCGCCCGGCTCCGCCGCGGAAGCGTCCGGAACGAATGCGGCGCCCGCCCCGAAGGAGGTGGCCCGATGACGGATGCGACGTCGGTTTCCTTCGGCCTCGCCTTCCTGGCAGGGCTCGTCTCGTTCCTGTCGCCGTGCGTGCTCCCGCTGGTGCCGAGCTACATTTCGTTCGTGACCGGCCTCACGCTCGACGAGTTGCGCGACGCGGACTCGGCCGCGGCCCGGCGGCACTCCGCGCTCCACGCCGCCCTGTTCGTCGTCGGCTTCTCGGCGCTCTTCGTCGCGCTCGGCGCCTCGGCGACGGCGCTCGGCACCGTCCTCGCCCGCTCGCTGCCCCTGATGCAGCAACTCGGCGGCGTCGTGATCGTCTTCTTCGGCCTCTACATGCTCGGCGTGTTGCGCATCCCCGCGCTCATGCGCGAGCGGCGGCTGCACCTCGCGACGAAGCCGGCGGGGGCGCTCGGCTCGGTCCTGGCCGGCGTCGCCTTCGGCGCCGGGTGGACGCCCTGCGTGGGCCCCGTGCTCGCCACCATCCTCCTCTACGCCGGACTGGAGGCGACGATGACGCGCGGGATGCTCCTCCTGGCCACCTACGCCCTCGGCCTCGGGATCCCGTTCTTCGCCGCCGCAGTGGCGTTCAATGCCTTCCTCGCGCGGGCCCAACGGCTCAAACCCTGGCTCGGCGTGATCGAGCGCGGCGCCGGCGCCTTCATGGTCCTGGTCGGGGTATTACTATTCACCGGACGATTCGCCGCGCTCTCCAGCTTTTTCGCCGGCTTCGGCCAGTTGATCGACCTGGAGGTGGGGCCGTGAAACCGTACGGGCGCACCACGCCGTTCGCGATCGCAGCCCTGTGACGATCACGACTCGGCCCCCGCGGTCGCACCGAATCGAGACGGAAGGAGATGATTCGATGAGTATGATAGAATCCGCACGGTCCGTGACCGTGCCCTGCCCCTTCTGCGATACGCTGAACCGCGTCGACCTCGACCGCATCGACGACCGCCCGAAGTGCGGGAGTTGCGGCCGTCCGATCCTGATGGACCGGCCCCTCAAGGTCGGGGACCAGAACCTGGAGCGCGTCGTCGCCGACGCGAAGGTCCCGGTCCTGGTCGACTTCTACGCCGACTGGTGCGCGCCGTGCAAGATGATGGCGCCGATCCTGGACGAGGTCGCGCACGACCGCGCCGGCTCGTTGCTGGTCACCAAGCTCGACACGGACCGCAACCCGACGATGGCGGTGCGCTACTCGATCCGCGGGATCCCGACCCTGATCCTCTTCCACGAGGGCCGAGAGGTCGGCCGCCAGACCGGCGCGGTCCCCAGGGCGCAGCTCGAGTCCTGGATCGACGCTGCGGTGGGGGCGGGCGAAGCATAGCCGGGGGGTTGCCGGGTGGCGCCGCGCGCGTCGCCATCCGGCCGCCGACCCAATTTCCTACGCGCGATCCACCTCCCGCAGCACCTCGAGCGGCGGGCGGTCGAGGAGGCCGCGCCCGTTCAGGTACCCGAGCGCGGCGGTGAGCAGCGACGTCGCGCCCCACGTGACGGCGAGCGCCGGCGCCGGGAGGCTGAAATCCATCTCGAACAGCCCGGCCGTGAGCGCCCACGCAGCGAAACCGGCGAGGATCGCTCCGGCGAGGCCGGACACGGCGCCGAGGGCGAGGTACTCGACAAAGAGCACGCGGCGGAGCTGCGCGCGACTCGCCCCGAGGGTGCGGAGGAGCGCCAGCTCCCGCATCCGCTGGAACCGCGTCGTCGCGAGCGAGCCGGCCAGCACGACCAGCCCGCCGCCGATCGCGAAGAGCGCGAGGAACCGCACCGCGAGCGACGCCTTCCCGACGATCCCGTCGAGCGCTTCCTGCACCTGCGTCAGGTCGAGCGCCGAGACATTGGGCCAGCGCTCCACCAGGTCCCGCTGCAGCTCGGCCCGTCCGACGGTCTCCGGAACCCGGGCAAGCGCAACGATCGTCTGCGGCGCCTCCTCCAGCACACCCGGCTCGAAGACGACGAAGAAGTTCGGTGAGAAGCGCGCCCAGTCCACGCGCCGCAGGCTCGCGATCTCCGTCTCGATCGGCACGCCCTGCACGTCCCAGGTGATACGGTCGCCGATCCCGACCCGGAGCTCGCGCGCGAGCTCTTCCTCGACGGAGATGCGGGGGAGGCGGGACGCGGCCACCGCGCTCTGCCCTGCGCCGCCGCCCGTGGCGGCCTCACCCGCGCCTGTACCGACTGGGCCCGCATGCGGACCGCCTTCATACCCGCCCTCCTCCCACCACTCCCCCGCCACGAGCTCTTCCGTCTCGGCGAGTCGAGCCCGGTACGTGTTCCGGTACTCCCGCCGCAGCGCCCAGCGCTCCGGCGCGCCGTCCGTCGTGTCCGCGAGCAGCTCCGACGCGCTCCGCCCGCCGATCGCCGCGATTCGCGCCGGCACCAGCGGCGTCGTCTGCTCGAGGAGCGCGCCGCGCGACTCGAAGAACGTGCGCACACCCTCGAGCTGGTCGGTCTGGAGGTCGAAGAGGAGGAGGTTCGGCCGGTCGTCCGCCGCCTCGATCCTGAAGCGGTCGAGCAGGTTCGCCTGCACCAGATGCAGCGTGGCGAGGAGGAATACGCCGAACCCGATCGAAAGCGTGACCGCGCCGGTCTGGTTGCGCGGCCGGAACAGGTTCGCGATCCCCTGCCGCACGGCGAAGTCCGTGCTCCGCGGCACGAAGCGCCGCGCGGTGTGCGCTACGATTAGCGCGGTCGCCGCGAGGAGGGCGAGCGTTGCACCAATCCCGGCCGCGAACCCGATCCCCGCGCCCGGCCCCGGCGTCTGAGCGATCGACAGCCCGATCACGCCCAGCGCGAGCGCGCCGTGGGCGGCGAGCCTCCACCGGTCGATCCCTGCGCGCGTCAGCTCGAAGTCGCGCCGCAGCGCCTGGAGCGGCGGGACGTCGCGCACGGCGAGGAGCGGGAGGAGCGCGAAGAGCGCGGAGACCGTCGCCCCGGCCGCCACGCCGCCGAGGATCGCCGGCCAGTGCACCCGGAACGCGACGTCGACCGGGAGCGCGTCGCCGACCATCGCCGGGAGCACGGCCTGGACGGCAACGCCCAGCGCCGCGCCGGCCGCCGCCCCGCCGAGCCCGATCGCCCCGGTTTGCAGCAGGTACGCGCCGAAGACGCTGCGACGCGTCGCGCCCAGGCACCGCAGCACCGCGATCTGCGGCACCTTCTCCCGCACGTAGGCGTGCACCGCGCTCGCGACACCGATCCCGCCCAGCAGCATCGCCATGAGCCCGACCAGCCCGAGGTAGCGGCCCAGCGAGCCGAACGCCTCGCTCAGCTCCTCCGCCTGGTCCCGGACGGTGAGCGACCCGACGCGCGCCTCGCGCATCAGCTCCCGGTGCGCGTCCTCGAACGCCTCGGCCCGCGCCGCGTCGCCGAAACGCAGGAACGCCTGGTACCGCACCAGGCTACCGAACTGAACCAATCCTGTTTCGGCCAGATACGCCGCCGGGATGTAGACGCGGGGGCCGATCGCGCTCTGGAACCCGACGTCGACGCCCAGCCCGTCGATCGTCCCGGCGACGACGAAGCGTGCGTTCCCGATCGCGAGCGTGTCGCCGACGGCCGCGTCGAGCTGGACCAGCGCCGCCGGCTCGACCACCGCGTGCCGCACGGCGCCGGTGAGCGGCCAGGCGCCCGCCGGCTCGACGGCGACGTCGCCGTAGAACGGGTACCCGCCCTCGATCGCGTGCACCTGCAGCAGCCGCGTCCCGCCGCTCCGCGTCGCGCGCACCATCGACGCGAGCCGCGTGACGTACGAGACGTCGACGCCGTCCGCCGCGACCGAATCGAGCACGGCGGCGATCTGAGCCGGAAATGGTTCGGACGCGCCGAGCCGCAGATCCGCGCCGAGGAGCGACCGCGCCTCGGACTGCACCGACTCGACCACGCTCGCGCGGAACGAGTTGATCGCGACCAGCGCCGCGACGCCTAGCGCGATCGCGCCGGTGTACACCCCGATCCGCCGCACGCCCGACCGCGCCTCGCGCCGCGCGAGCCGCACGGCGAACGGCGTCCTCACCCCTCCCTCCTCTCGTCCCCGACGATGTGCCCGCCAGCGATCCGGATCACCCGCCCCGCCCGCGACGCCAGCGCCATGTCGTGCGTGACGAGCACGACCGTCGTCGTCAGCGCGCGGTTCAGCTCGAAGAGGAGCTCGACGATCGTCGCGCCCGTCTCTGCGTCCAGGTTCCCCGTCGGCTCGTCGGCGAAGAGGATGCGCGGCTCGTTCGCGAACGCCCGCGCGATCGCGACCCGCTGCTGCTCGCCGCCCGAGAGCTGCGCCGGGTAGTGGTCCAGCCGGTTCCCGAGGCCGACCCGCTCCAGCAGCGATACCGCCCTCTCCCGCGCCCGATCGTCCGCCGCGCCCGCCAGCTCGAGCGGCACCAGCACATTCTCCAATGCGGTCAACGTCGGGAGGAGCTGGAACGTCTGGAAGACGAACCCTACTTTCTCCGCACGCAGCCGCGCGCGGCCGTCCTCGTCCAGCGTGCCCAGGTCGACGCCGTCCAGCCGGACCGTCCCCGATGTCGGGCGGTCCAGCCCGGCCAGCAGCCCGAGGAGCGTCGTCTTCCCGCTCCCGGACGGCCCGACGATCGCCGCGAACTCGTTCGCCTCGACCCGGAGGTCGACCCCGTCCAGGACGGTGACCTCGCGTGGCCCGCTGCGGTATCGTTTCGTCAATCCTTCAGCGACGATGACCATGCGACTCTCAGCGATATTCGCGTTCGCACTCGTTTTCCATGCCTGCTCGGCCGACGCCGACGCGCCGCGCGCGGGCCACTCGCCGCCGAATGGCAGCGCGCCCGCGGCCGACACGCCCGCGACGTCGGCCGAAGCCCCCGTCGTCCTCTTCCTCGGCAACAGCCTCACCGCCGGCTACGGTCTGACTGCCGAGGAGGCCTACCCCGCCCTCATCCAGCGGAAGATCGACGAGGCCGGCTACCCGTTCCGCGTCGTCAACGCCGGCGTGAGCGGCGAGACGTCCGCCGGCGGGCTGCGTCGCATCGACTGGCTCCTCCGCCAGCCCGTCGCCATCCTCGTCCTCGCCCTCGGCGCGAACGACGCGCTCCGCGGCCACGACCTCGACGCCACGCGCGCCAACCTCCAGGCGATCATCGACCGCACCCGCGCCGCCTACCCCGACGCCGCCATCGTCATCGCCGGGATGCAGGCGCCCCCCAACCTCGGCGCCGACTACACCGAACGCTTTCGCAGGATGTTCGTGGAGTTGGCCGAAGCGAACGACGCCGCCCTCATCCCCTTCCTCCTCGAGGGCGTCGCCGCCGTGCCGGAGCTGAACCAGCAGGACGGGATCCACCCGACCGCCGAAGGACAGCGGATCCTGGCCGAGAACGTGTGGCGCACGCTGGAGCCGGTGCTGCGGCGGGTGGCGGACGAGCGGAAAGGCGAGTGAAGCACTCGGGGCGCGGGCCCTTCGCCTCCACCAGCGTCCCGGGCCGGTCCGCAACGGCCGATGCCGCCGCGCCGCCAATGCTCGCGCGCCCGCACGCAACCGCCGCCGACCCCGCAGCGCGAACCTCCGCTTGCCCGCCGCCTCACTCCCTCAGTATCCCACCGCCCCGCCGTCCGCCTCCCGCGGGTCCGGCGCGCCGATCCGCTCGCCCGTCCGCGGATCGATCAGGATCGAGTGCGCGAGCCCCTGCCGGCCACCCACGCGCACGGAGTGACCCATCGCCTCCAGCGCCCTGACGACCTCCGGGGTCGCGCCGCCCTCCTCGATCGTGATCCGGTCGGGCAGCCACTGATGGTGGAACCGCCGCGCCGCGACCGCCTCGCCGATCCCCATCTCGAAGTCCACGAGATTCAGGATCACCTGCAGCACCGTGTTGATGATCGTCCGCCCGCCCGGGCTCCCGATCACCGCGACCAGCTTCCCGTCCTTCGCCACGATCGTCGGCGTCATACTCGACAGCATGCGCTGCCCCGGCCGCGCCAAATTGGGTTCGGTGCCGATCAGGCCGTCGTCCGTCGTGAGGCCGGGCGCGGCGTTGAAGTCGCCCATCTCGTTGTTCAGCAGGAACCCCGCGCCCGGGACGACGATCTTCGAGCCGTACCCCGCCTCGAGCGTGTACGTCACCGACACGGCCATCCCGTCCCGGTCGACGACGGAGTAGTGTGTCGTCTCCATGCTCTCGGCGACCAGCTCGACGTCCGCCGGCGCGGACGGCGTCGCGCGGTCCCTATCGATCCCCGACCGTAGCTCCGCCGCGTACGCCTTGCTCGTGAGCCGGTCGATCGGCACGTCGACGAAGTCCGAATCGGCCAGGAAGCGGGCCCGGTCGCGGAACGCGCGACGCATCGCCTCGACCACGTGGTGGATGTAGGCGGGCGAGTTGTGGCCCATCGCCCGGAGGTCGTACCCCTCGAGGATGTTGAGCATCTGGACGAGGGCGACACCGCCGCTGCTCGGCGGCGGCATGCTGATGATCTCGTAGCCGCGGTAGGTGCCGCGGACCGGCGTGCGTTCGACCGCCTCGTAGCGCGCCAGGTCCTCTTCGGTGATGATCCCGCCGCCGCGCTGCATCTCGGCGACGATGAGCCGTGCCGTCTCGCCCTTGTAGAACCCGTCGCGTCCCAGGTCGCGGATCCGTGCGAGCGTGCTCGCCAGGTCGGGCTGGCGCAGGATCTCGCCCGGCCGGTACGGCTCGCCGTTCTTGGAGAACTGGGCGAGGCTCGCCGGGTAGCGCGCGAGCGCGGGGAGCACGTTCTCGAGCGATCTGGCGAGCCCGGGCATGACGTGGAACCCGTCGCGGGCGAGGCGGACGGAGGGCTCGACGAGCTGGCGCCACTCGATCGAGCCGTATCGCTCGTGCGCGAGCGCGAACCCGGCGACGGTGCCCGGCACGCCCACCGCGATGTGGCTGTTGTGGTGCTTCTGGTAGGAGTACTGGCCCCGCTCGTCGAGGAACATTTCGGGGTGCGCCGCGAGCGGCGCCTTCTCCCGGAAGTCGATCGCGGTCGTCCGGCCGTCCGGGAAGCGGATCACCATGAACCCGCCGCCCCCGATGTTCCCGGCCGTCGGGTGCGTCACCGCGAGCGCGAAGCCGGTCGCGATCGCCGCGTCGACGGCGTTGCCGCCCGCCTCCAGGACGCGGGCGCCGACGTCGCTCGCGAGCGTGTTCGCCGAGACGACGATCCCGTGCCGCGCCCGCACGACGCCCGTCTCCGGCGCCATGCGCCCCGCCGGCGAGGACGGCGCGCACGCGGCGAGGGTCGCCGCGGCGCCGGCGAGGAACAAACTCCACCACCGAGTCGAAGTGTCTGCTCGCACGTCACTCCACCTTCAAACAGGTTCCACCTGGGCCCGGGGAGTGCCCCTCACACCGCGAACGACGGCGGCACGCGGAGGTGGTGCCCCGTCGCGTCCTGGTACGCCTTCGCCACCGCCAGCGCCTCCGCCTCGCCCCACAGGTTGCCGATGAATGAGATGCTGACCGGCGTCCCGTCGGTTGCGAACCCGCTCGGCACGACCACCGCCGGGTGGCCGGTCAGGTTCGTCGTGAGCAGCACGTTCCCGCCATACGACGGCGTGACGAACACGTCGACGGCGCGCATCGCCTCGTCCATCGCGGCCATGAGCATGCTGCGGATCCGGTTGGCCTGGATGTATTCGACGGCCGGGATGAAGCGCGCCTCGCGGAAGATCTCCGGCCAGCTGCTGCGCTCGTCCATGAGCGCGTCGCGGCCGCTGCGGGTCAGGTCGTCGAACGCCGCGGCCGCCTCGGCGTCCAGGATGATGCGCAGCGACTGGACCGGCAGCCCGTCCGGCAGCTCGAACGGGATCAGCTCCGCGCCGAGCGAACGAAGCACGTCCAGCACCTCGCGGTCCATCCGACGCCATTCGCGGGCGCGCTCGTTCTGCGGCTCGTCCTCGAACGCGCTCTTCAGGTAGCCGATCCGGAGGTCCTTCAGCGACAGACGCGCGTCCCAGACGAACGGGGCTTCGCGGACGGTCGGGTCGAGTCCGTCGGGGCCGTGGATCGCCTCGAAGACGAGCGCGCAGTCCTCGACGCTCCTGCAGATCGGCCCGATCTTGTCCATCGTCCACGAGAGCGCCATCGCGCCGTGACGGCTCACTCGCCCGAACGTCGGGCGCAGCCCCGTCGCCCCGCAGCGCGTCGATGGCGAGACGATCGACCCCAGCGTCTCAGTCCCGATGCTGAACCCGACGAGCCCCGCGACGGTCGCCGAGGCCGACCCGGCCGACGAGCCGCTCGAGCCCTGCTCGAGGTTCCACGGGTTGCGCGTCGTCCCGCCGAACCAGATGTCGCCCATGGCGAGCGCGCCGAGCGTAAGCTTCGCGACGAGGACCGCGCCCGCCTCATCGAGCCGCCGCACGACGGTCGCGTCCATGTCGATGACCTGGTCGACGTACGGCTCCGCGCCCCACGTCGTCGGATAGCCCTTCACCGCGAGCAGGTCCTTGGCGCCCCACGGGATCCCGTGCAGCGGCCCACGGTAGCGGCCCGCCCGGATCTCGTCGTCGGCGCGGCGCGCCTGCTCCAGCGCCCGCTCCTTCGTCAGCGTGACCACGCACTCGAGCTGAGGGCCATACCGCTCGAGCCGGTCCAGGTACATCTCCGTCAGCTCGAGCGACGTGACCTGCCGCGTCCGGATCAGTTCGGAGAGCTTGGTGACCGGCCAGAACGCGACCTCCTCGAGGTTCGCCGGCCGCGTGACCCGGCCGGGGTCGGAGCGCCGCGCCCGGCGCCCCGCCTTCACCGCGGTCGGCGGACGCACGCCGGGCACGACCGGGTCGAAGCGGATCGCCGGCACCACCGAGTTTGGCACCTCGACCGACCGCATCGCCTCGTACGCGCCGAGCTTGCGGTTCAGCCCGCGGACCATCGCCTCGCGCTGCTCTTCCGTGAACGTGAGCCCCGCGATCTGCTCCGCGTGCGCGATCATCTCCTTCGTGACCTCGCCCTGCCCCAGCGCCCACAGCACGCCGGGGAAGAGCGTCCCGCCCAGCCCCGTGGCGGCGAAGTACGCCATGAAGCGACGCCGGTCGATACGACCCGCGGACTCCGCCATGAACTCAGCGCTCATACGCTCCTCCATGCTAAGGGTCGACGACGCACGCGCCGGCCTCGGCGGCCATGCGCCGCCCCGGTCCGCTCGCGCCCTGCCCGCCGGACCGCCCCGGTCCGTTCACCGCCACTCGATCTTCACGATCCGGCCGCGCGGCCCGACCGCCCACCCCGGCGCCGGCGACGCCGAACGAGCTGCCGCCGACGCCGCGCCGGCCGCCTCGGACGCCTCCGCTCCACCCGCCGCCGGTGCGAACCCGACCGCCCAGTACGACGCCGTGTCCACCGTCGCCCAGGTGCGCGCGTCGTCGGTCGAGACGTCCATCCCGCCCGGGCCCACGGCCACGATCGTCGGCGACGGCGCGCCCGGCACGTACGCCGCGCCGTAGACCGCGCCCGGCAGCGCCGTCCGGCCGGCCAGCGTCCACGTCCGACCGCCGTCCGCCGTGACCGCGACGTTGTCGGTGTGCTCCTGCGGACGCGCCAGGTCGCCGCCGAGCACGACGCCGTGCGTCGCATCCCGGAACGACAGCGTGAAGATCCCCGCCATCTCGCCGGCGACGAGCGGCGTCTCCACGACCGACCAGCTCCGGCCGTAGTCCTCGGTGCGGAACACGCGCGCCTTCTCCGCGGCGCCCGTTCCGACCCACGCCAGCCCGCCCGGCCCCGTCAGGACGCACGTCCCGCTCGCCGCGAACGCGCCCTCGCCGCCCGCCTGCGCGTCCGGCACACGATCCGGCGGGATCCGCGTCCAATTTGCGCCAGCGTCCTCGGTCGCGAGGAGGATCACCTCGCCCGCGACGGCGTCGCTGAACGCCAGCCCGCGCCGCTCGTCCCAGAACGACAGGCAGTCGAAGAACGCCTCCGGCTCCTCGTTCAGGAACTGCAACGTCCAGCTCCGTCCGCCGTCCGCCGTCTTGTATATCCGCGACAGCGGCCCCGGCCCCGCGCTCAGCACGTACGCCGTCCGCTCGTCGATCGCGTGGATGTCGCGGAACTGGAGGGTGTCCGCGTCCGGAACGGTGAGCCGCTCCCACGTCGCACCGCCGTCCGTCGTGCGGAGCACCGTGCCCCGATGCCCGCTGACCCAGACGACGCGGTCGCTCACCGCGCTCACCGCCTGGAGCAGCGCCGTCGTCCCGCTCTCCTGCACCGTGAGCGTCGGACGGACCGCCTGCGATCGCGCCGTGGAAGCACCGGGACCGAGGACCAGAAGAGTGACGAGGAGGGAGAGCGCCGAGAGTCGGCCGGGCTCGACGCGCCCGCAATGAGCGCGACGGGCGCGGGCCCGGGAGCGGGAGTACGGATGCATCGCGAACTCCGTTTGCCGAAGTTTGCCGCAATATACGGCATGGACGCGCGGGGCGCGACCGATGCGACGGGCGTGAGCCGGCAGGCGCCCCGCAACGGCGTCGCTACCAACGGCGCGGGCGCGCGCCGGTCCCCGCCTTGGGCCCGGGCGCGCGCCCGCCCTCTCCGAGCCCCGCCTACTGCGCGCGACTCAGCAAAGATTCGCACCCCTCGCGGCGCATCGTGTCCGCGAGACTGATGATCTTCCACCCCTCGGCCGTGCGCACGAGGTGGATCGCATCCACGCCGCAGTGGCTGAACTCCGTGCCCCGGTGGAACGTGTACTCCGTCCAGACCGCGGCAAGGTTGCCGTCGATCCGCACGATCGGATCGACGACCCGCTCGTCCCACACCTCCGTCGCGCTCCCGACCGCGCGGACGAAGCCGTCGATCCCCGAGACCGAAACCGCCGGCTGGCCGTTCCGGACGCCGGTCCGGATCAGCCGGGCCTCCGGGTGGAAGACCGAGCGGACGACGGCACTGTCCGCCGTGCGCATCCCGTCGAAGAGGCGCTCGACGACCTCGAGCACCTCGCGCTCGTCCGGCGTCTGCGCCGCCGCCGGCGCCGGGGCGAGCCCGACGCCGACGACGGCCGCGATCAGCGCCACGAAAACGGCGGCCGGAGACATCTTCGATCTACGCAGTCTCATTACCGATTCCTCCTTGGGATCTCGACACTCTGGATCGGCGCCGGCCGAGCCTCGGCGGTGTACACGCGCGCCTCGAACGCCGGGAGCCGATCGCGCAGGATCGCGTTCAGCGCCTCGATCGTCGCAGGCGCTTCCGCCCACGCCTGGTCGATCTGCCAGAGCTGGTCGGCCGTCGGGGCCGCGCTCACGGCCTCGATCGCGTTGCCGAGGAACGCGGCGCGGCCGAACCGGCCCAGCTCGGCCTGCACGCGGCCGAGCGCCGCGAGCAGCGAGTCCGCCTCCGCCCGCAGCGACGCCGCCTCCGCGCCCGCGCTCGCCAGCTGCCTGCGCGCCGCGTCGACGCGGTCCCGCGCCCGCTGCGCCGCGCGGCCCGCCTCGTACACCGGCCTGGCCAGCGCGTTCAGGTCGAAGACCGCCGCCTGTCGCGCGGCGAGCGTCGCCCGGTCGACCTGGATGCGCGGATCGTGGCGCACCTCGACCTCGGTTTCGAGCGTCGTCGTACCGGCGGTGAGCCGGACCCGATACGTGCCCGGCAGCACGAGCGGCCCGCGCGGCGGCCGCGAGAAGCGGCCGCCGCCGCCCCCGCCACCCTGCGCCTCCGCCTCGTACGGCGGCGCGTGCCGCATGTCCCAGACAACCTCGTGCAGCCCGGCCGTGCCCGGCCCCTCGAGCTCCCGCACGACCGCGCCCGACGCGTCCAGGATCGTGAGCTTCGCCTTCGTCTCGCCGCGCGCGGCGCCGCGGCGCGCCGCCGCCGCGCCCGCGCCATCGCCCGCGCGCGGCGCCGCCTTCGCCTCCGTGCCATCGCCCGACGCGACCATCGGCAGCGGCTCCAGGTCCGAGCCGAGCCAGTACCGGATCCGCGCGCCATCCGGCGGGTTCGGCGCCGCGTACGTGTCGCCCCAGAACGGCCACGCGCCGGCACGCGACCACATCGTCGCCCGGCGCACCGGGAACAGGTACGCCGCCCGCTCGAGCGCCTTCTCCCGCGCGATATGCTCCAGCGGTGTGACGTCCTCGAGGATCCAGATGCTCCGCCCGTGCGTCCCGACGATCACGTCGTTCTCGCGCGGATGGATCGCGATGTCGTCGACCGGCGTGGTCGGGAAGTTCGACCGCACCCGCGTCCAGCTCTGCCCGCGGTCGACCGAGACGTACAACCCGATCTCGTTCCCAAGGAACAAGAGCTCCGGCGTGCGCGGATGCTCGCGGATCCGGTTCACCGACTCCGCCGGCAGCCCGTTCGTGATCTTACGCCAGTCCTTGCCGTAGTTCTCGCTGACGAAGACGTACGCCGCGTAGTCGTCGCTGTGGTGCCCGTCGAACGTCAGGTACACCCGCCCCGGAACGTGCCGCGACGGCTCGATCCCGCTCACCACCATCCCGTGCCGCAGCCCGGGTACGTTCTTCGTGATGTCCGTCCACGTCGCGCCGCCGTCCCGCGTCACGCTCAGCTTGCCGTCGTCCGTGCCGACGTAGATCACGTTCGGGTCGAGCGGCGACTCGCCGATCTGCGTGATCGTGCCGTAGAACGACACGCCGTCGTGGCGCGAGAGCGTCGTCGAGTCGACCCGCATCCCCATGATCAGGAGTGTGTCCCGGTCGATCTGCCGCGTCAGGTCCGGGCTCGCGTGCTCCCACGTCACGCCCCGGTCCCGGCTCCGCAGCAGCCGGTTCGCGCCGATGTAGATCGTCGCCGGGTCGTGCGCCGAGATCACGATCGGCGTGTTCCAGTTGAAGCGATACTCCTTCGCCGTGTCCGCGACGCCCGGCCGCGGGACCGGCCTGATCCGCGCCGCCTCGCCCGTGTCCACGTGGTAGCGCGAGATGTTTCCGTTCTGCGACTCCGTGTACATGATCATCGGGTTCGACGGGTCGATCTTGTTGTAGAACCCGTCGCCGCCCGAGACGTCGTACCAGTCCGAATTGCGGATCCCGTAGTTGTTCAGCGTCTGGCTCGGCCCGCACCACGAGCTGTTGTCCTGCAGCCCGCCGCAGATGTAGTACGGATCCCGGAAGTCGTAGCCGACCTCGTAGAACTGCCCGACCGCCAGGTTGTTGTGGTGCCGCCACGTCTGCGCGCGGTCGAAGCTCGACGCGACGCCGCCGTCGTTCCCGAGGATCAGGTGGTTGGAGTTGTTCGGGTCGATCCACAGCGCGTGATGGTCGACGTGGATTCGATCGGCCCCGTCCCGCTCCCACCACGTGCGGCCGCCGTCCTCCGAGACCTGGAGCGAGACGCCGCCCAGGTAGATCCGCTCCGGGTCGTTCGGGTCGATGCGGATGAACCCGAAGTACATCGGCCGCGGATTCATCGACGACATCTTCTCCCACGTCTCGCCGCGGTCCGTCGAGCGGTACACGCCGCGCCCCGCGCCCCGCGACTCGACGCGCGCGTAGACGATCCTCCCGTCGCGGCGGTAGACGTCGACCCCGATCCGCCCCTTGTCGCCCTCGGGCAGCCCATTCGTCAGCTCCTTCCACGTCTTCCCGCCGTCCAGCGTGCGGTAGAGCCCGCTCCCCGGGCCGCTCGCGCTGAAGCCCCACGGCGTGCGCCGGCGCTGGTACATCGCCGCGTACAGCGTGTTCGGGTCCGACGGGTCCATGACCAGGTCGATCGCGCCGGTGTTCTCGTCGATGTAGAGCACCTTCTGCCACGTCTCCCCGCCGTCCGTCGTCTTGTAGACGCCGCGCTCCTCGTTCGGGCCCCACAGGTGCCCCACCGCGGCGACGTAGACGATGTCCGGGTTCGTCGGGTGGATCACGATCCTCCCGATGTGCCGCGTCTCTCGCAGACCCATGTGCTTCCAGGTCCGACCGCCGTCCAGCGAGCGGTACACGCCCGCGCCGTACGGCGACGACTGCCGGTTCTGCGGCTCGCCCGTCCCGACCCAGACGATGTTCGGGTTCGATGGCGCCAGCGTGACGTCCCCGATCGAGCTCGTCTCGGCGACGCCGTCGAAGACCGGCGTCCAGCTCATCCCCTGGTTCGTGGTCTTCCACAGCCCGCCGCTCGCGAAGCCGACGTAGAACTCCGCGGGGTTCGCTTCGTTGACCGCGATGTCCGCGACTCGCCCGCCCATGATCGCCGGGCCGATCTCGCGGAGCCGAAGGCCCTCGAGGGCTCGCTCGAGCGGAGTCGCCGACTGCTGCGCCGCCGCGGGCGCCGGGGCGAGCCCGACCCCGACGGCGGGCACCGCCAGCGCCAATGCTGCGATCAGCAGGCGCCCGAACGCCGGGCGCGCGACTCGGTCACCGAGGCGGTGATTGCATCGCATGGGCTTCCTCCGATGTGGATTCGAGGGGGATCCGTGTGATGCCGCGATGAGGTGAATGGCGGAATAGTGCGGCCGATGGGACCGCCTCGGCAAGAGTCGGGGGCGAGACGAATCGGTTATCGGGGGGACCGGGCGTGGGCACGCGTCACGGCGAGCGCCGGCGTGCCCCTCGACAGGCGCTCGCCGGTGACGGCGCGTGCCCGCGCCCGCGGGTCACTTCCCCACCACGAGCCCTTCCATGAGCACCACCTCGAACGCGGTGCTCGGCACCTTCTTCAGCGTCGCCAGCCGGCCGTCGTCCCAGCGGGGATCCGGCGCGCCGCTCAGGAACCACGGACCTCCCTCGTCGGCCAGGAACATCCCGTACTTCTTCAGTGCATTCAGGATGACCTGGACCTCGTGCGGGAACTTGGACACGTCGAAGTCCGCGCGAAGCCGGACCCGCATCCCCATCGGCGGCAGGTTCGGATCCTTGTCCCCGCTCACGTAGTGCCGCGCCGGCGGGACGTACGCCTTCCGCGTCTTCGGGCACGTGAAGCGCAGCGCGTGCCGGATCTCGCCCTGGCCGAACACCTCGTCGTAGCGGACCAGCCCCGGGAAGATCGGCAGCCCCGCGCCGTCAGCCGACGTCCACCCGGCAGGACGGAGAGCGTTGCTGTTCAGGTCGAAGACCGCGCCGGAGACCGCGCGCCACGACGCGCCGCCGTTGACCGGGTATGCGCGGAACAGCTCGTACAGCATCCAATTGTCCCGGTCGATCACGATCACGTGGCGAGCACCGGTGCTCTCGGGCCCGCCCTGGATCGGCGCGTCCGGCGGGATCGGGTACGGCCCCGGGTCGCTCTCGGACGCGTTCTCGAACTCGACGGGCACCTTCTTCTGCTTCCCCGAGACCACGACGTACGGCGTCCCGTTCGGCGCGCCCTCCCACGTCGTTCCGAAATCCGGGTGCAGACCCTTCAGCCCGCACGCCGCGATCAGCACGTCCGACTTCGGATCCACCGGCGCGCCCGAGATGTCCTGGTTCCAGGGGTTGTCGTCGGGGAACGGCCGACGACCCTTGAGGTCCGCGCCGACGCCGAGCGAGGGGTCGTTCCCGGGGTTGTTCGGCCGCGGCCTCCGGCTCGGGCCGGTCGATTCGTCGCACGCGGCCGCGCCCAACGCGACCGCGATCGTGCACAGCACGATTCTGCACTGGCGCGCGGCCCCCGCGCCAACTCCTCTTCTTCCGTTCTGTCCCATCTCGCTCCTACCTCGTCCATGGCAACGCATCGGGCCCGCGCCCCGGGCTTCTCCGGTCGCGGGCCCCGGCTCGCGCCGTGCACCTGCATGCCGATCGCCGCTCCGGCCCTGGGCGCCGCGCAGGCCGCGGCTCGTGAGCCGTTGCCGTCGCCCGTGCGCGACGATCGTGTCGTGGATGCAACAGCGGCCCGTCCTCTTCGGACGGGCCGCTGCCCGGCAGTCGCGCCCCGGTCCCTTGCCGCCGGGGCCGGACGAGTCGCCCAGGAATCACATCGATGCGAGCCGCGCGATCCGCTCGGCGACGATCCGCTCCAGCTTCCCACGCGACGTGCAATTCGTCGGCGAGGTGCTCACCGCTGGGTCACGCGCGACGCCGGTGATCCGCATCTCGACCGCCGTCACCCCGCGCTCCGGCCGGATCCGCGTCACCACCGACAGCGTGACCAGGTGCGTGGCGGCGTTCGGTGCAATGATCCCCATGCCGCAATCGACGAGTTCCTCGAGCCTCGTCCCCGCGACCTGCCGGCGCATCCGCTGCCTCTCGAAGCCGAACGTCCTCGTGTTCGCGTCCAGCACCTGGCCGGGCAGATCGAGCTGGGCGAACACGATCGGCAGCACTTGCCACGCCTTGTCCGGCAAGACGTAGATGATGTGCACCGAAGGGTTGTCCGTGGGCCTCAACCTCACCTCGAACGACGCACCATCGCCCGTGGAAACGTACGACGTGTGCTCCGGCGGCATGTCCGAGCGAAGCGTAGGCTTCGGCCCCGACGCGCACGCGGCCAGGCCGGCGACCGCTACGACCGCTAGGGTGGCTTTCTTCATGATTCACCTCCCTTCAATCGACTGAGGAACTTCCGCCGAGCCTTCGCAACCTTCGGCGCCACCACGGCCATGCAGTATGGCTGACTGGGATTGCGCCGGTAGTACCGGCGATGGTACGCCTCCGCCGGATAGAACGCCTCGAACGGCACGATCTGTGTCACAATCGGTCCGTCCCACACGCCCTCCGCCTCCAGCTCCCGCCTCACCTCTTCCGCGATGCGGCGCTGCTCCTCCGAATGGTAGAAGATCGCCGAGCGGTACTGCGTCCCCACGTCCGGGCCCTGGCGGTTGAGCTGCGTCGGGTCGTGGATCGTGAAGAAGACCTCCAGCAAGTCCCGATAGCCGATCTCCTCTGGGTCGAACGTGACCTGCACCACCTCCGCGTGCCCGGTCGTCCCGGAGCACACCTCCTCGTACGTGGGGTCTGGCACGTGGCCGCCGGAGTAACCCGACTCCACGTTCTCCACACCCCGCAGCAGCTCGAAGACCGCCTCCAGGCACCAGAAGCAGCCGCCGGCGAGTGTCGCGACTTCCGTGCGTTTCGTCATGCTCCTCCCGCCCCCGCCCACCTCACCCCTCCCGCGCCCCGCTGGCGCTCCCGATCCGCAGCCGCTCGGCGAACTCCACCCGCTCCTCCAGCAGCGCCAGCCGCTGCGACACCTCCTCGAGCAGCTGCTCCACCCGCTCGTTCGTCTCCAGCCGCGCCACCGACCGCTTCTCCTGCACGAGGACCTCGAGGTAGGCCCCGAGACGCCGCGTGATCGGCCACAATAGGACGACCGCCGCCGTCGTGACCATGAACGACACCGAGATGATGACGCCCGCGAGTTCTCCCGTCATTACCGATCTCCTTGCTCCGTCCGCCGCGCGGAGCGCTCGCCCGGTGGTGGCGCCCGCTACCGACACGAATATTGATTCCCGCGTCCCCGGTTCGAAAGGATCTCGGGATGATGCCCCCGATCCGCCGAGCAGCCGGCGGCCTGCACCGCCAGAGTCTGCAGAAGCTGCTCGAACGCGTTGGATTGGGGTGACGGGCGATCCGGCGGGCGGCGCGCCCGCGCACGGGCGCGTCCCGGCCGGCTCGCGTCCCTCGACGTACCGATTCCAGGCAACGGGAAGGAGGCGACATGTCCAACCGAGCGGTGCTTTCACTCGTCCTTGCGGCCTCTCTCGCCCTCGGGGCCTGCGCCGCGGGACAGCGGGCAGAGGACGGCGACGCCCTGAGCCGCGAGTTCGAGGCGACACTGAACCGCCACCTCGACGCGATCCGCACGCGCGACCTCGCCGGGATCGAAGCCACGATCACCAGCGGGCCCGAGCTCGTCCTGATCTTCCCGAACGGTCACCGCACCACGACCCGGGACGAGTACATGGACTTCCACCGGAACTGGTTCGCCAGCGACACGTGGACCATGCACATCGAGGTCCTGGACGTGGAGGTGGGCCGCGACTTCGCGATCGCGATGACCCGCACCCTGTACGAGGACGTCGCCGACGGCGAGCGCGTGCAGAGCCGGAGCTGGCTGACGCTGACGTTCCGACGCGAAGGCGACCGCTGGGCGCTCTACCACGACCAGAACACGCGCATCCCCTGAGAACGTCTCAACCGAACGCCTCACGGATCGCGGGCGTGAGCCGTACGAGGAAGTCGTGGACCGGCTCGAGCCCGAGTCCGAGGAGCATCCACAGCGGCGCGTAATCGAAGCGGACGTAGCCGTGAAGGTGCCAGCGCGCCCGCGTCGAGTAGTCCCAGGGGCACCGCCCCGTCGCCCGCGCGAGCGCCCACCCCGCAGCGTACTCGACCGCCAGGAACCCCGCGCCGTACACCGCCGCCCGCGTCGGCACAGGGTACGCCCGGACCAGCTCGTGGACCGGCTCGTACAGCGGGGCGATCATCCCGTAGATCGGGAACATCCACAGGTACGTCGTCCCCTCGAGCCGCCACCGCCGGTCCGGCTCGCGCAGGCGCGTGACCGCCGTGAAGACGATCTCGACGCACCACCCGAGGACGCCGTAGACGACGAATCGAAAGAGCATCTCTCCCCGTGCCCGGTCGGCGCCCGCCGGCACCCGCCCGGCGTCACGCGAGCCGCCTATGCACGGAAAGGGCCGATGATGAGAGAGAAGCAGACGGGGGTGAGGGCCTGACTCAGGCCGTCACCCCCGTCTGCGCCCCACGAGGAGCCGATACGCGATGAGGATCAGGATCGCGCCGGCGACCGCGATCGCGAACGACCGCAGGTCGAACCCCGTGACGCGGCCCCAACTGAAGACCTCGGTCCCGAGGAACCCGCCGACCACGGCGCCCCCGATCCCGAGGAGGATGGTCACCAGACAACCGCCCGGATCCTTGCCGGGCATCAGGAACTTGGCGATGCCGCCAGCGATGAGGCCGAAGAGGATCCAGGAGAAAAGCCCCATCCACTAGACCTTGAAACCGGACACCAGTTCCTTGAGCCGCTCGGCGGCTTCGAGGAGCTGGGCGGCGGCGGCGCTCATCTCCTCCGTCGACGCCGACTGCTCCTGCGCCGCGGCGCTCACCTGCTCCGCGCTCGCCGCGTGCATCTCCGTCGTCGCGCCGACAGTCCGCACCGTCTCCTCGACCGACGCGACCGCGCTCATGTTCTCGCGCGCGACCTGCGCCACGCTCGCCGCCGCCTCGCGCACCTGGTTCACCGCGGCGATGATCTCGTCGAACGCGGTCTCCGCGCCCTTCGACACCTTTTCGACGCCGGCGACCTTGTACGTCCCCTTCTCCATCGTCGCGACGACGCTGCGAATCTCCTTCCGGATCTCCCGCACCGTGAGCGCGACCTCATCCGCCGCGCGCGCGCTCTGGTCGGCCAGCTTGCGCACCTCGTCGGCGACGACGGCGAAGCCGCGGCCGTGCTCGCCCGCGCGCGCCGCCTCGATCGCCGCGTTCAGCGCCAGCAGGTTCGTCTGGCTCGCGATCCCCTGGATCGTCTCGACGAAGTCCGTGATCTTCTCCGACGCCTCGTCGAGCCGGTGCACCTCCTGCCCCGACGCCTCGACGACCGCGCGGATCTCGAGCAGCATCTCGAGCGCCTCCCGGATGTCGCGCTGCCGGTTCTCGGCCAGCGCCTGGATCCGGTCGCCCAGCTCGTTCATCCGCTCGGACGAATCCGTCGCCTCGACGGCGCGCTTGCGGATCTCCTCCAGCGCCAGCTCGACCGTCTTCAGCCCCTCGACCTGGCGCTCCGCGCCCGACGTGATCTCGACCATCGCCGTCGAGACCTCGCCGCTCGAGGCCGCGACCTGCTCCGAGATGCTCGACAGGTCCGACGCCGACGCGCTGATCTGCTCCGCCGTCGTGACCGTCTCCCCGACGATCGTCCGCAGCCGGTCCGCCATCGTGCTGAACGCGCCCGACAGCACGCCGAATTCCGTCGGCATCTGCCCGCCCAGCTCGACGTTCAGGTCGCCGGCGCCGAGCTGGTTCGCCGCCGCGACCAGGCGCTTCAGCGGCTGATGGATCGCGCGCACCGTCCGCATCACGATCAGTGTGCTGATCGCCACCGTGAGGGCGAGGAGCCCGAAGAGCAGCGGCTGGCGCTCCGTCGCCTCCTGCCTCACTGACGAGGCCGCGGCCGCGACCTTCGTCATCTCACCGGTACTGAGCGCCTGGATCTCGTGCTTCAGGTCCTGCAACAGCCGCTTGGTGCCTTCGAGCGATTCGATCGCCCGCGTCTGCCGGCCCAGGTCCCGCAGCGCGTGCGCGAGCGCGTAATAGACCTCGAGCCGCGCGTGCAGGTCCTCGATCCGCGCGAGCTGCATCTGCTCCGCGGCACCGAACCCCGGCACCTTGGTGTAGGCGCTCTTCAGCTCGTGCACCTGCGCGCCCAGACGCCGAAACTCGTTCGCGTCCTCCCGCTCGCCGCTGACCAGGTAATGCTCGCCCAGGGCGATCTGGTCGAGGACCGACGCCTGGAGCCGCATCCCCAGGTCGCCGCCCTCGTAGAGCACGTCGATTCGATCCGACACCTGGTCCGCGAACTGGTTGAGCAGCGCCACGCCCGAGAACCACATGAAGAGCATGCCGGCCACCAGCACACCGTACGCGGCGAAGAGCCGGACCTGAATCCGGTTGAAGACGCCCGTCATCGCTTGCATGGACCGTCCACTGTTGAATCCGGGGAGGGCAGGCCATAATGGTTTGCGCCCGGGGCGGCTGTCAACGCCGTCGCCGCGCACGCCGCGGAACGGCTACGGCTTGACAGCCGTAGTTTCCGGACAATATCACGAAGCCGGCGCACACGCGCGCCGGACCACCGTATCGCCTCTTGCACCTCGAGGTCGAATGAACGACGCCAATGCACCCGCGCTTCCGCTGGGCGAGCGGAGGGATCGGGTCGTCGACTTGCTGTGCCGCCACTACGCCGCCGACCACATGACGCTCGAGGAATTCGAGCGACGTCTCGACCTCGCGCATCGCGCCCGCGACGTCGCCGAGCTCGACGCGCTGCTGGCCGGGCTACCGGCCGTGCCCGCCCCGGCGGCCGCGCCCGTCGAACCACGGCCCGCCATCCCCGCGCGCCCCGAGCGCGGAACCGCCATCGCGATCATGGGCGGCAGCGTCAGGAAAGGCAGGTGGACGCCCGCCGCGCAAACACTCGCCCTCGCGGGCTGGGGCGGCGTCGAGCTGGATTTCCGTGAGGCCCAGCTCCCGCCGGGCGTGACCGAGGTCACGGCCATCGCGGTCATGGGCGGCATCGAGATCGTCGTGCCGCCCGGCGTCGTCGTCGAGAGCGAAGGGATCGCCATCCTCGGCGGCTTCGACCACGCCCAAGGCGCCGCCACGACCGCGTCGCCCGACGCGCCGGTCCTCAGGATCCGCGGCCTCGCGCTCCTGGGCGGCGTCGCGATCCACGTGCGCGAACCGCACGAGCCCGTGCACGAGCACCGGAAGCACCGCAGGTAGGCGACGCCGGGCGCCGTGCGCGCCGGCGCCGGCCCGGCACCGGCGCTCCACCGCGCCGGCGGGCGCCCGCCCTCATCCCCGCCCCGACGACTCGCCCCGCGGCCGCACGCCCCGCGTCGCCGTCGCCGCGAGCGGGTCGTCGGGCCAATGGTGCTTCGGGTAGCGCCCCTTCAGGTCCTTCCGAACCTCGAAGTACGTCGTCCGCCAGAAGCTCTCGAGGTCGCGCGTCACCTGGACCGGCCGCTGCGCCGGCGAGAGCAGGTGCAGCGTGAGCGGCACCCGCCCCCCGGCGACGTGCGGCGTCCGCGTCCACCCGAACACCTCCTGCAGCCGCACGGCCAGCACCGGCGCCTCCGGGTCCGTGTAGTCGATCCGCAGCTTCGACCCGCTCGGCACCTCGATCCGGTCCGGCGCCCACGCGTCCAGCCGCTGGCGCCTGTCCCATGGCAGCAGCCCGAGCAGGATCGCCGCCACGTCCAGCCGCTTCAGCTCGTCGGCCCGCGTGACTCCGTCGACGTACGGCCCGAGCCACTCCTCGAGCGAGGCGAGCAGCCCCTCGTCGCTGACGTCCGGCCAACCCGGCTCGAGGTGCGCCATGAATCGCATCCGCGCCCGGACCCGCTCCGCCTCCGGCGTCCAGGCGAGCACGCCCAACCCCTCCTCCCGGATCCCCGCCAGCAGCGCCGCCCGGACCGCTTCCGGATCGGGCGCCTCCGCCGTCGCCTCCCGCACCACGATCGCGCCGATCCGCTCGCGCCGTCGCGCCCGCACCGCCCGCACCGCCGCGTCCCATGCGACGCTCTCCTCGCGCACGATCTGGTCGCCGAACGCCGCCTGGAGATCCGTCGCCTCGAGCGGCGCGGCGAGGAGGATACGGCCCTCCCGCCCGACGTCGTTCAGCTCGGCCGCGACGATCCACTCCGCGTGCGCCAGCGGCTCCGACTCCGGCAGCGCCGCGCCGCGCCCGTTCCGCAGGAGGAACCGCCCCGCCCCGCCCGCTCGGCGACGACCCAGCCGGTCCGGGAACGCGAAGGCGAGGAGGAATCCGGCGGCGTCGACGTCGCCTGCCTCGACTCGCACGCCGAGCGCCTTGCGCCAGTGCGCCGCCTCCCGCAGCGCGCGGCCGCACCCGCCCTCGTGCACGTCGTGCCCCCGCCACCGCCGCGGCGGCCGGCCCGTGCGCCGCGCCTCCGCCAGCACCTCGAGCCGCAGCCGCAGGTCCGCCTCCGCCGGCCCGTCCTCGCGCCGCAGGATGTCCCTGCCGCCGAGCAGCGCCGCCACGTCGCAGGCGACAGCGCCGTGCCCCGCCTCGACGCCCCGCAGCACCATGTGCGCGAGCCGCGGGTGCAGCCCCAGCTCCGCCATGCGACGGCCGTGCTCCGTGACCCCGCCGTCCGCGTCCAGCGCGCCAAGCCAGCGGAGCAGCTCGCGCGCCTGGGAGTATGCCGCCGCCGGCGGCGGGTCCAACCACCGCAGCTCGCCCGGATCCCCCACGCCCCACGCCGCCAGCTCCAGCGCCAGCGGCGCCAGGTCCGCCTCCAGGATCTCCGGCGCCCGGTGCTCCGGCCGTTCTGCCTCCTCCGCCTCCGTCCAGAGGCGGTAGCACACGCCCGGCCCCAACCGCCCCGCCCGCCCCCGCCGCTGCTCCGCCGACGCACGCGAGCCCGGCACCGTCTCGAGCCGCGTCATCCCCGTCCGCGGCGAGAAGCGCGGCACCCGCATCAGCCCCGAGTCGACGACGACGCGGACCCCTTCGATCGTGAGGCTCGTCTCCGCGATCGACGTCGCAAGCACGACTTTCCTCTCGCCCGCCCGCGCCGGCGCGATCGCCCGATCCTGCGCGTCCTCCGGCAAGTCGCCGTACAACGGCAGCACCCGCACCTCCCCGGGCAGCCCTGCCTCCCCGAGCAGCGACTCGACCCGCCGGATCTCCGCCACGCCGGGCAGAAAGACCAGCACGTCGCCGTCCTCCTCCGCCAGCGCGCGCACCACCGCCCGCGCCACATCCCCCGTGATGTCGCCGCCCCGGCGGTCTGACCGCCCCAGGTAGCGCGTATCGACGGGGAAAACCCGCCCCTCCGCGCGGATCACCGGCGCCGCGCCGCCCGCGCCGCCCCTGCCGCCCGCACCCGCCTGCGCGCCCGCCCGACTCGCCACGGCCCCGTCCGAACGGGCCGCGCTCGCCGCGCGGGGACCCGCCCCCAACAACCCCGCGACCGCCCCCCCGTCCAGCGTGGCGGACATGACCAGGACCCGCAGGTCCTCCCGCAGCAGTTCGCGCGCTTGCAGCGTCAGCGCGAGCCCGAGGTCCGCGTGCAGGCTCCGCTCGTGGAACTCGTCGAAGACGACGACGCCGTACCCCTCGAGCGTCGGGTCCGATTGGAGCATCCGCGTGAGGACCCCTTCGGTGACGACCTCGATGCGCGTCCTCGGCCCCACGCGCGTGTCCAGCCGGACGCGGTACCCGACCGTCTCGCCCACGCGCTCGCCCAGCAGCGACGCCATGTGCCGCGCCGCCGCTCGCGCCGCGAGTCGCCGGGGCTCCAGCATCACGATGCGCCGCCCCTCGAGCCACGGCTGGTCCAGGAGCGCCAACGGGACCCGAGTCGTCTTCCCCGAGCCGGGCGGCGCGATCAGCACCGCGCCCGTCCCCGTCCGGAGCGCCTCCTCGAGTTGCGGTAGTACGGATATGATCGGAAGGTCCACCGTCGGATCGTCGCAGGGAACTCGGAGCGTCGGAGGAACGACGCGGCACCCGAGCCGTCCCCGCGACGCGGATTCGGCCCCCTTCTACCCCGCTCCCGTCCCGGAGGTCAGGCGCCGACGACCCGCCCACGCGCCCCGGGCATTTCCGACTCGGCCGCGCCTCTGCGCCCGTTCAGAACCACCACGCCCGCATTCGCCAGACGCGCCGCGACCCTGTTCTCGTGGCCCGCCGCGATCGGGTCCTCGACCGGCCTCGCCAGGTAGTGCCCCTGACCCAGCTCGACCCCCAGCGCCACGAGCGCGCGGATCTCGCCCGCCGTCTCGATCCCCTCCGCGACCAGCCGCGTGCCCAGCCGGTCGGCCAGCGCGACGAACAACTCCAGGATCGCGCTCCGCGCCTCGTCGCGGTCCACCCGGCGAACAAGTGACCGATCGATCTTGACCAGGTCCGGCCGGAGCTCCGCCAGCGCCTGGAGCCCCGAATGACCCGTCCCCGCATCGTCGATCGCGAACCGGAAACCCAACGCCCGAAACCGCTCGACAGCCTCGCGGACGCGCGCGTAGCTCCCGATCCGCCGCCCCTCGCTCAGCTCCAGCACGACCCGCGTCGGCGGCACGCCGTGCTCCGCCAACACTCCGAGCGCCCACTCCTCGAACCCCGGCGCCACCAACGTGTCGGGCATCACGTTCACGAAAAGCCGAACCGGCGACCCGTCGGCCAGCATCCCGGCCGCTACGCCGCCGATCGCCGCTCGCCAGCACGCCAGGTCCAGCTCCCGCAGCTTTCCCACCCGCTCCGCACGCCCGAACAACGCTCGCGGCAGCTCGAGGGTGCCGTCGCTCGCCACCCCCCGCGCCAGCGCCTCGTACCCCACGACGCCGCCGGTTCCGAGCGCGACGATCGGCTGATAGACCGGACGGACCTGCCACCCTTCTTTCGTCTTGCTTGCCATGCGTGCACCAGCGCTGGGGTCCCCGTCCACAACGCCGCGCCCGTCCGCGGCACGAACCACCGTCTCCCAGTATCGGCCCCCCACCCCCCATTCTGAACCCCGCCCCCAAGCCCCAACACC
>Ga0207864_1000775_pt1 | contig 40288 bp, 39 predicted proteins | sample HigsolmetaAR202D_FD_184834 | JGI IMG/M metagenome (GOLD analysis project Ga0207864, IMG submission 184834) | Ionic liquid and high solid enriched microbial communities from the Joint BioEnergy Institute, USA - AR20-2-D (SPAdes) (version 2) ...
GACTCGTCGACGACTTCAACAGTATGGCGGCCACGCTCGGCGCCCAGCGCGACGAGCTCGCACGCACCCACCAGCTGAAGGCCTGGAACGAGATGGCCCGCCAGGTGGCGCACGAGATCAAGAACCCGCTGACGCCGATCCAGCTCGCGGCCGAGCACCTGCAGCAGGTCCACACCGATCGCGGCCGGCCGCTCGGCGACGTGCTCGATCGCTGCATCGGCACCGTGCTCACGCAGGTCCGGCTGCTGCGGCAGATCGCGTCGGAGTTCTCGAACTTCGCGAGCGAGCCGACGTCACGCCCGACGCGTCTCGACCTCGGGCCGCTGGTCGACGACGTGGTCGCGCCGTATCGGGTCGGTGTGCACGCCGCGATTGAGTACGACGTCCAGGTACCGGCAGACCTGCCGCCCATTCATGCCGACCGCACGCTCGTGTCGCGCGCGCTGACGAACCTGATCGAGAACGCCGTGCAGGCCATGCCGAACGGCGGCCGGCTCACCATCAGCGGCCGCCTCGACGAGGGTCAGCTGGTGCTCGACATCGTCGACACGGGCGTCGGGATGGACGCCGAGGCGCTCGAGCATGCCTTCGAGCCGTTCTTCTCGACGAAGACCGGCGGCTCGGGTCTGGGCCTCGCCAACGCCCGTCGGAACATCGAGCGCCAGGGAGGGACGGTGTCGATCACGAGCGCACCGGGCGCCGGCACCACCGTACGGGTTACGTTTCCGGCGGCGCCGCCGGACTCAGCGGCGCCGTCCTGAAGCGACCGATCGCCATCTCGACGAACGCCGACAGCAGGTATCCGTAGGCAAGGATCACCAGCGTCACCCGCGGCGAGGTCGCCACGAGCGCGATGATGCCGGCCACCAGGATGATGTTGATGTAGGACGGCGTCCAGCCGAAGTTGATCGTCTTGAAGCTGCGGAAGCGGATCGTGCTGACCATCAGCACGGCCGGCACGAGGACGACGGCCATCGAGGCGGCCGCCACCGGCACGCCTTCGAGCGGGTACGGCCAGGCGTAGACGGTCGCGGCGACGACGCCGGCGGCCGACGGCGACGGCATCCCCACGAAATAGCGCTTGTCGACGTGCGTCTGCGTCTGGATGTTGAAGCGCGCCAGGCGCATGGCGGCCGCCGTGACGTAGACGAAGCCTGCCGCCCAGCCGACACGGCCGAGCTCCGACAGGCCCCACGCGAACGCGAGGATGGCCGGCGCCAGGCCGAAGGAGATGACGTCGGCGAGCGAGTCGAACTCGAGGCCGAACGCGCTCGTCGTGTTCGTCATCCGGGCAATCCGGCCATCGAGCATGTCGAGGACGACGGCAAAGCCGATGAACGGCGCGGCCGTCACCAGCTCGCCGCGCATCGCGAACACGATGCACGCGTAGCCGCAGAACATGTTGCCGACGGTGATGATGCTGGGCAGCAGGAAGATGCCCCGCCTGAACTGGCGCGGATCCTGCGGCATCGGCGGCAGATCGTTCGGCGCGCTCATCGACGCCGGTCCTTCCCCGGAACACTCATCGGTCAATCCCGCTCCCTGCGGCAGCCAGCCGCGCGATGGGCGTCTCGCCGGCGCGCACCCGCGCCCCCTTCTCGACCAGCAGCACGGCATCGGGCGGGACGAAGACGTCCATCCGCGATCCGAACTTCATCAGCCCGATCCGCTCGCCCGCCGCCAGCTGCTGTCCCGGTGCCACGCGGCACACCACGCGCCGCGCCAGCAGTCCGACGACCTGTCGGACCACGACGGGCACGCCATCATGATCGATCCAGATCTCGGATCGTTCGTTCTCGTGCGAGTCGTGCCGGAAGGCGGCGCGGAACGTCCCGGGGACGTACTCGACACGCTCGACCCGTCCCGCCACCGGCGTGCGGTTGATGTGCACGTCGAAGACCGAGAGGAAGATGGTGACCTGAAGCCAGTCGCCCGGCGGCGCCTCGAGCGGCCGCGCCGGTCCGGCGTGCATCACCCGGCCGTCGGCCGGCGACAGCACGAGCGCGCGATCGGCCGGCGACTGCCGCTCCGGGTCCCGGAAGAACAGCGCAACGGCAACCGGCAGGACGAGCAGGATCAGCGCGATCCAGAGCCAGCCGGTCAGCGCTGCGGCGATGGCCGGCAGCGCGGCGAGGGCCACGAACGGAAGGGCGGCCCGATCGATCGTCACGAGAGCCGACGGTTCCAGAGAATCAGCGCGTCTTCGCGCGGATCCCGGTAGTAGTCGCGCCTGACGCCCTCGACGCGGAAGCCAAGCGACTCGTACAGGCGGATCGCCGGTTCGTTCGAGGCCCGCACCTCGAGCGTCGCCGCCACGGCCCCGGCCGACGAGGCCTCCGACATCACGTGCCGCAGCAGCATCCGCGCGGCACCCTGCCGGCGCCAGGCCGGATCGACCGCGATGCTGTTGATGTGCAGCTCGTCGAAGACGACCCAGCAGGAGCAGTACGCGATCAGGCGCCCGTCGGGATCGACGAGCAGGTACAACCTGGCCACGTCGGTGTTCTCGAGCTCCCAGCGGATCGACTCGGCGTTCCAGGGATTGGTGAACGTCTGCTGCTGGAGCGCCTCGACGGCCTTCAGATCGGCGTCCCCCGCCGCGCGCCGGATCGTCCAGCCGCGCCCGACCCCGTCGCCGGCGCCGGCGAGCGCTTTGCGTTCGCGCGTCAGCTCCACGTCGGGGCGACGGATATAGACCGCGCGCAGCGCGTGCGGCGCGCCGGCCTCCGGTGCCCGCGCGACGGCGAGCACGGCCGCCGCCTCGGCCAGCGGTCTCGGCGCCGGCTCGATGCTCGCCCCCGGCAGGCGACGGGCGAAGGTCGTCGCGTACCGCACGCCGCCATCACCGACGATGACCAGGCGGCCCGCCGGGTCGGTAACCTCGGCGAGGCGGACCGCGGCCTCGTCGGGCGTCGCCACCATTGGCGGCACGAGCACGCGACAGGCCGCCAGCGGCTGTCCCGCCTTCGCTTCGATCGCCGTGACGAACACCTCGCCGCGCTGGCCGTCGAGGCACGCCACGAGCGGCACGTCCTCGTCGTGCTCGAGGCGCCAGGTGGTGACGAGCGCGTCGAGCGTCGGCACGCCCAGCGTCCGGATCCGTCGCGCCATGGCGAAGCCCTGAACGGTGGCGACCCCCACCCGCAGGCCGGTGAACGAACCGGGCCCGGTCACCACCGAGAGCAGCGACACGTCGGCCGGCGACATGCCGTGTGCGTCGAGCAGCGCCAGCATTTCGCCCGGCAGCCGCTCGGCGTGGCTGCGCGACGGATCGCCCTCGAGCGCCGCGCAGGCGCCGTCGTGCCAGAGCGCAACGCTGCCGGCACGCGAGACGGTTTCGAGGGCCAGGACGACCATGACGGCAATGTTATACTCCGCGAGTCTCCACCTTCGACCGGCTCAATCCGTCTACGGCTGCTCGTTTCCGTGTCGTCATCAGCATCCAGCTCGTCAGTTTCCCCGGCAACGGCCACGCCGGCCATGCGGCAGTATCTCGACGTCAAGCGGCAGTACCGCGACGCGATCGTGTTCTTCCGCATGGGCGACTTCTACGAGATGTTCTACGAGGACGCGCTGACGGCTTCGCGCGTCCTCGAGCTGACGCTCACCTCCCGGGGCAAGGATGCGCACGGCACGGCCATCCCGATGTGCGGCGTGCCGTACCACGCGGCGGATACGTACCTGGCCCGGCTCGTCCGCAAGGGCTACCGGGTGGCCATCTGTGACCAGGTGGAAGACCCGCGCAAGGCCAAGGGGATCGTCAAGCGCGAGGTGACGCGGGTCGTCTCACCCGGCACGCTGGCCGACGCGGCTTACCTCGAGGCGCGGGAGCCCGCGTTCCTCGTCGCGCTCACCGACCACGGCGGACAGACGTGGGGCCTGGCGTGTCTCGACGTGTCCACCGGCGACTTCTCGGCCGCCGAGTTCACCGGCGCCGAGCGTGACGACGCGCTGGCCGCCGAGCTGTCGCTGCTGCAGCCGCGCGAGATCCTCGTGGCCGAAGGTGCCGACGCCTCGCGCGTCACCAGGCACCTCGACGGCGTGCGCGTCACCCAGGTCGATGCATGGACGTTCGAGCCGGGTCACGCCCGCGAGGTGCTCTGCCAGCAGCTGCGCACTGCCTCGCTCGAAGGCCATGGGCTCGAGCGCGCGACTGCGGCCGTGGCGGCAGCCGGTGCGGTGCTCTCCTACCTCGCGGCCACGCAGCGCACCGAACTGCAGCACGTCCGCGACATCACGCTCCGCGTGGCGTCCGATGCCCTGCTCATCGATCCATCGACGCTGCGGCACCTGAACGTGCTCGAGGGCGTCGAAGGCGGACGGAAGGGCTCGCTCATCGACGTCATCGATCGCACGGTGACCGCCATGGGGGGCCGGCTGCTGCGGCAGTGGCTCGTCCGGCCGCTCGTGACGCTGGCGCCGATTCAGGACCGGCTCGACGCGGTGGAAGACTTCGCCTTCCGTTCCGCCGAGCGCGGCAAGCTGCGCGAGGCGCTGCGCAGCGTGCACGACATCGAGCGGCTGACGTCACGTATTTCGATGGGCACGGCCACGCCGCGCGACCTGACGGCACTCGCCGAGTCACTGCGCATGCTGCCGCGCATCCGCAGCGTCATCGCCGACCTGCAGGCGCCACTTACGACGAGCCTGCGCGCCCAGCTCGACGACCTGGCCGACATCCGGGAGTGGATCGAGACGACACTCGTCGATGAGCCGCCGGCGACCGCCCGCGAAGGCGGCCTCATCCGCGACGGCGTCGATCCGGAGCTCGACGGGATCCGCTCGATCAGCCGCGGCGGTCGCGACGCGATTGCCGCAATGGAGGACGCCGAACGGGCACGTACGGGCATCGCGTCGCTGAAGATCCGCTACAACCGGGTCTTCGGCTACTTCATCGAAATCTCAAAGGCGAACCTCGGCGCCGTCCCGCCCGACTACATCCGCAAGCAGACGATTGCCGGCGGCGAGCGCTTCATGACGCCGGCCCTGAAGGAGTACGAAGAGAAGATTCTCGGCGCCGACGAACGGATCGCGGCGCGCGAGCTCGAGCTCTTCGAGCAGCTGCGCACCCGCGTCGCCGCCGAGGCGCCGCGCCTGCTCGACACGGCGCGCGCCGTCGCCACGCTCGACGTGCTGGCCGGCCTGGCCGACGTCGCCACGGCCTGCAACTACACGAAGCCGTTCCTGCACGAGGGCGACGAGTTCCACGCCGTCGACGCGCGCCACCCGATCGTCGAGCGGACGCTGGCGGGCGACTTCGTCCCGAACGACGTGCACCTCGACGGCTCGTCGTCGCAGGTCGTCATCCTGACCGGCCCGAACATGGGCGGCAAGTCGACCTACCTGCGCCAGGTGGCGCTGCTGGCGCTGCTCGCCCAGGCCGGCTCGTTCGTTCCCGCGCGCAGCGCCAAGCTCGGCATCGTCGACCGGATCTTTGCGCGCGTCGGCGCGTCGGACAACATCGCGCGCGGACAGTCGACGTTCATGGTCGAAATGCAGGAGACGGCGAACATCCTGCACGCGGCCACCAGCCGCAGCCTCGTCATCCTCGACGAAATCGGGCGCGGGACGGCGACGTTCGACGGGCTCAGCCTCGCCTGGGCCGTCGCCGAACACCTGGCGACCAGCGAGCGCGCACGGCCCAAGACGATCTTCGCGACGCACTACCACGAGCTGACCGACCTGGCCGACGCCGTGCCCGGCGTCGTCAATCAGCACGTGGCCGCGCGCGAGTTCCGCGACGAGATTGTCTTCCTGCACAAGATCGTGCCGGGGCGCTCGGACCGCAGCTACGGCATCCAGGTGGCGCGGCTGGCCGGAATCCCGCCGTCGGTGGTGACCCGCGCCTCGGAAATCCTGAAGTCGCTCGAACAGGACGAACTGCAGCGCGGCGGCCGCCCGAGCCTGAGCGGCGCGCCGGTGGCCGCGCAGCAGCAGTTGACGCTCTTCCAGAGCGTCGACGCGCCCCACCCGGTGGTCGAGCGCCTGAAGCAGGTGGACGTCGACCGGCTCACGCCGCTCGACGCGCTCAACCTGCTCGCCGAGCTGCGGCGCGAGGTCGACGGCTGAGGCCGCGACTAGACTAGTTGAGCGCCGCGAGCTGCTGCTCGGCCTGCATCACGAACAGCGACTGCGGATACTCATCGATCACCCGGCGGTAGGCCGCCCGCGCGTCGTCGACGCGGCCGGCCCGCTCGGATGCGCGGGCCAGTTCCATGAGGACGGCATCCTGCGGCAGCACGCCATCGCGCGCCGCGGCCAGCTCGTTGTAAATCGCGAGCGCCTCGTCGGCGCGCCCGAGCGCGAGCAGCGCCTCGGCCTGGCCGAGCCGTGCCGAACCGCCGCGCAGGGTGTTGCCCTCCTCGGCGGCAATGGCCGCAAAGGCCCGCTCGGCTTCCTCGGCGCGACCGGCGGCCAGCAGCTCCGAGGCGAGATGGAAGGCCGCGGTTCGAGCCGCTTCCGTGCCCGGGTAGCGTTCGATCACCGCGTTGAACGCCGCGATGGCGGCTTCGGCGCGCGCCTCGACCGTGGGGAACGTGCCGGGCGTCTGCGTCGCGCCGGCCACCGACGGCGGCGGCACGATCGGACTTTCGGCCGTCGCCAGCGCGATCCCCAGCAGCGCACCGGCCTCGTTCGCCTGCCGCGTCCGCCAGGTCATGATGCCGCCGACCACCACCAGCACGCCGAGAAGAACGACGGCGGCCGTGACGAGGGCGCGACGCTTCGCGGCGACGCGGTCGGCCAGGGTCAGGACGGTCTCGGTGAACTCGTCCCGCTTGAGATCGTGACGCTGTTTCGCATCCATCGTGTGCTGCTCTGTAATCCGGTAGTCGCTGCGATCGCCGATCCGATCGGGATGGTGCGCCCGGCGCGATTCGAACGCGCGACCCCCGCCTTAGGAGGGCGGTGCTCTATCCAGCTGAGCTACGGGCGCCGAAGTGAATGAGTCAGTAGCGCAGGACCACGCCGACCTCTTCGTTCTGCAGCCGGTCGCGGCCCTTCAGGTCGACGAGCTCGATGAGGAACTGGACCCCGACGACCTCCGCGCCGAGCTCACGAATCAGCCGGACGGCGGCCGACGCCGTGCCGCCCGTGGCGAGCAGGTCGTCGACGATGAGCACCCGCTGTCCCGCCTGCACCGCGTCGTCGTGAATCTCGAGCGTATCGGTGCCGTACTCCAGCTCGTACGAGGCGCGCCGCGTCGTCGACGGGAGCTTCCCGGGCTTGCGTACGGGCGCGAAGCCGGTGCCGAACCGATCGGCGATCGCCGACCCGAAGATGAAGCCCCGGCTCTCGATGCCGACGACCATGTCGATCGACTTGCCGCGGTGCGGTTCCGACATCGCATCGACGGCCATCCGGAACCCCTGACGGTCCTTCAGCAGCGTCGTGACGTCGTAGAACAGAATGCCCGGCTTCGGAAAGTCCGGCACGTGCCGGATGCGCTCCTTCAATGCCTCCATGCGCGCCTCGTTCGTCCCCTTCACCTTCGTATCGAAAACCCCGTGGCCCGACCCGTCGGGACATCGGCATCGACACTGACCTCGTCGACCCTCGCCCCCGGCGGGCCCCGACGGATGCGCTGTTCGAAGCGGTCGAGCGCCTCGCGGTCCCCTTCGGCCACGATTTCCACGGCGCCGTCCGGACGGTTGGCGACCCAGCCGTGGATGCCCTCGACGCGGGCCGCTTCCACCGTGAAGAACCGGAAGCCCACGCCCTGGACACATCCGCGCAGCACGAACCGCCGGGCTTCGAGCATCGACACAGTATAGATGAGGAGCTTCCGCGCGCCGCGTCCCGGTTTGCACGACGACGGCCGGCCGCAGCATAGTGACGCGGGCCCGCTGGAGGGGCCACGCCTCATGCGTCGCGCGCTCTGCTCCGTCCTTCTTCCATCATCGGTCGCGGCCGCCGTCGTCGTCCTGGCGGCAGCCTGGGCCCGTCCGGCCGCCGCCCAGACGGGTCCTCAGGACCCGCCGGCCGCGCCGCCCCGCATCTCGCAGGAAGTCTTCGTCACGGCCACGGTCGCACCGCTCGACGTGGCCGACCTGACGCGTGCAATTACGTTGATCGACCGCGCCGACCTCGAACAGTTCGGCCTGTCGTCGCCCATCGAGGCGCTCCGCTTCGTTCCCGGGGTCGACCTGCGCGCCCGCGGACCGCGCGACGTCCAGACCGACGTGGCGATTCGCGGCGCGACGTTCGGCCAGCACCTGATGCTGGCCGACGGCATGCGCCTCAACGACAGCCAGTCCGCTCATCACAACGGGGAAATCCCCCTGCCGGCCGTCGCCATCGACCGGATCGAAGTCGTCCGCGGAGCCACGTCGGCCGTACACGGTGCCGACGCCGTCGGCGGGACGATCAATGTCATTTCGCGCACCGATGCGCACGCCGTCGCGCGGCTGACGGCCGGCCAGCACGGTCTCGTCGACATCCAGGGCTCGGCCCGCGGCGGCCTGCTGCCGACGCGCTGGACCCTGGCGGGCTGGACCAGCCGATCGGACGGCTTCATGGTCGACCGTGACTTCGCCCTCGGCGGCGGTGCCCTGCGCGGCTCCCCTGGCGCCGGCATCACGGTCGACATCCGCCACCAGCGCCGCGCCTTCGGGGCCAACGGCTTCTACGGCCCGTCGCCGTCGAAGGAATGGACCGATCAGACACTGGGCGGCATCCGCTGGCAGGCCGGCGTCGGCAGCTGGACGACGAACGTCCAGGGGACGGCGCGCAACCACGGGGACCACTTCCGCTGGGACGTCAACCGGCCGGGCTTCTCGGAGAACCGGCACCGTACGACCGCGGCCGATGTCCGCATCGACGCCCGGCGCACGACGGGCGCCCTGTCGCTGGCGATCGGCGCGTCGGGTGGAATCGACCGGGTCCGCTCGTCGAACCTCGGCAATCACCGTTACAGCCGCGTCAGCGGGTTCGGCGAGATTCAGCTGACGGCCGGCGCGCGGACGACGATCGTGGGCGGGCTCCGCGCCGATCGCTACTCGGCGTTCGGCTCTGCTGTCAGCCCGACCGCCTCGCTGGCGACGACGCTCGGGGGCGGGTTCCGCCTGCGCGCCTCGGCAGGGCACGCCTACCGCATCCCGACGTTCACCGAGCTCTACTACAGCGATCCGAACACGCTCGGCCGGGTCGACCTCCGGCCCGAACGCGGCTGGACGGTCGACGGCGGCCTCGACTGGCAGCATCGCGCCTGGACCGGAACCGTGTCAGTGTTCGGGCGGTGGGATCGCGACGTCATCGATTTCGTCCGCGCCCGTTCCGACGAGCGGTTCCAGGCCACCAACATCCGGGACGTCGCCGCACGCGGAGTCGAGCTGAGCCTGGCGCGCTACTGGGCCCGTACCCTCGTGCGCGTGGCCTACACCGGACTGCACGTCGACGCCCCGGCGCTGAGCCTCGAGTCGCGCTACGTGCTCGAGTACGCACGCCACTCGACAGCCCTTTCCGTGGCCCTGCCGCTTGGGCGTGGCTTCCAGGCAGCCGTCAACGTCGACCATCGCCTGCGCCGCGACGGTCAGCACTATGCGCTCGTCGGCGCCCGCCTGAGCCGGACGATCGGCCGTCTCGACCTGTTCGTCGACGGGACGAATCTGTTCGACGTGACCTATACGGAGATTGCCGGTGTCGCGATGCCGGGCCGGTGGATCAGTGGAGGCGTCACGATCCGGTAGCGACGTCCTGGCTCGTTCAGGAAGGGCGGCGAGCGCGCCGCAGCGCGCCCGCCATCGTCTCGTGCCCGACGCGTGCTACTTCATCATCACGAACGGGACGCCCTGGGCGCCCGATCCGGAGACCGTGCCGGTCACGCGGCGACCGTTGCCTTCGAGCACGCCTGTCATGCGGAAATCGGCGAACGGTGCCTGTTTGACGCGGAGCGAGACGTTGCCGCTGTTGTCGATCGTGCCGATCTCGCCCGTCGGCCCGACCTCGGCCGTGCCGATGGCGTCGGTGTAGGTGCCCTTGATGAACCCGGCCGCCTGCGTGAGCGTCATCGTGAACGGCCCCCACGGCCCCTCGCCGGTCCAGGTTCCCGTCATCGTCGCCACCGTGAAGGCCTGACTCGCGGTCGCCGTGGCGCCCTTGCCGTCGGAGACCGTTACGGTCGCCGTCCCCTCACCCCCGGTCGTGAAGGCCATCGTCACCGTCTGGCCCGATGCCGGATTACCCGCGATGTTCCAGGTGTAAGTGAGGGTGTCGCCGTCGGGATCACTTGCGTTCGCGGAAAAGGTGAACTGCGTCCGGTCCTGGAATCCCGACGGCGGGTTGATCGTGATGCCGCTGACGACAGGCGCCCGATTCTGCGTTGCCGGCGGCGGATTCGCCTGTCCCGGACCGGTCGGTGACTTGCTGCTGCTGCCGCAGCCGGCCAGAAGCGCCGCCGCTGCCAGGGCCGCGGCCGCCCAGAGTACTCGTGCCATGTGACCTCCCTGCGGATCGCTCCGGGCGGGATGGCCACGGGCGACCGCTCAGTTTCTGTTGCGCATATCGTGATGACAGCGTCTGACAGAACGGGTCACAGCAGGGCAACTCACACAGGCGCGGCGGACCGGCTGCCCGTCTATTTCCGCTTCTTCTTCAGCGGCGTCACGACGACCCCCTGCGCCAGCACCTCGCGCAGGTCGGGCCGCTGCCGCTCGGCTTCAGCTTGGCGGAGGAATGCGGCGTACTGCTTCTCCATGGCGGTGAGGATGTCCCGCCGGCTGATCACCCCGAGCAGTCGGCCGTCCTCGACCACCGGCAGGTGCCGCATCCCGTGGTTGACGAAAATCGACGTCAGGGCGAACAGTTCCGTGTCGGGCGAGACACTGATCGGGTGGCGCTTCATGATCGTCGCAGCCGTCTGCCGGGGACTCGGTGTGCCGTAGAAGAGCTCGTTCGCCAGGTGCTCCAGGCAGTCGTGCTCGGACACGAACCCGACCAGCACCGCCTCGCCTCCCTGGTCCTCGACAACCGGGGCGCTCGACAGACCGTGCTTCAGCAGGAACGCAATGACCTCGGACAGCGTCATGTCCGGGTCGACGGTGTGAACGGCGCGATTCATCACGTCGCGTGCCTTCGGCATCGAAAGCTGCTCGGCCATGGGACCTCCTGGAAGTCTCGAGAGTAGACCAGCAAACTCAGTGCCGCCGCAAGCGTGAGGGGCGTCGGCACACACCGGCCGGGCGATCGAGGGCCTGGTGCGAACTGATCCGCAGCCACCCGGAAACTCCACACGGCCGGCCGACCGACGGTCGACACGGCGATGCCGATTCTGATACCTAGCCACACATGACATTCACACCGTCACGCGAACATCAGTGGCTCGCCCGACTGGTCGGCGAGTGGATTTCAATCGAAGAAGTCGAAGCCACTGAATCCACGAAGGCCACGCGACTCGAAGGTACCGAGACCTATCGCGCCATCGGCGCCTACTGGGTGGTCGGCGAAGCGGTCTCCCCCACGCACGACGGCAATCTCCATGTTTCGCAGACGACGCTCGGCTGGGACCCGGCGCGCAAGCGCTTCGTCGGGTCGTGGATCGGGTCGTCGATGCCGTACCTGTGGGTCTACGACGGAGAACTCGACGAGAGCGGCAATGCACTCGCCTTGTACTCGGAAGGTCCCGCCATGGATGGCAGCGGCGCCATCGTGCCATACAAGGACGTCATCGCCTTCATCGACGACAACACCCGGACGCTCACCGGGCACACGAAGGGTCCCGACGGTCAGTGGGTGCCCTTCACGCGCACGGAGTACCGCCGCAGGTAACCACGGCCCGGCGCGCACGGCACACGGGACGGGCTGTGTCGCATTGCTAGTCGAACAGAAACGATCGCCAGTGCGGCACGCCCGTTTCCGTCGCGCGATACCAGCCCTGCACCTGCGCCAGCCGGTCCCCTGCACGGCTTCAGCAGCCACAGAGCGCCGGCCGGCACGAGCGCCAGGCCGGCCACGCCCAGCAGCTGCGCCGCGGTCGACATGGCCGCCGCCAGCGCGTCGTATCGTCCCGGGGTCACGGCTCCTCCTCTCTGGCCGGCCGCTGACCCTGTCCCCACCCGGCTGCCCGGACCGGCTCCGCCTGCTATCATTTCCCGTTTCGGAGTACTGCCTTGTCCAAGATTCTTCAGAGTCTGCCGGTCGGAGAAAAAGTCGGAATCGCGTTCTCGGGAGGCCTCGACACGAGCGCAGCCCTGCACTGGATGCGCCAGAAGGGCGCCATCCCGTACGCCTACACGGCGAACCTCGGCCAGCCCGACGAGCCCGACTACGAGGCCATCCCCCGGAAGGCGCTCGAGTACGGCGCCGAGCGGGCCCGGCTGATCGACTGCCGGCGGCAGCTCGTCGAGGAAGGGATTGCCGCCCTGCAGTGCGGCGCCTTCCACATCACGACGGCCGGTCTCCCCTACTTCAACACCACCCCCATCGGCCGCGCCGTCACCGGCACCATGCTCGTCGTCGCCATGAAGGAAGACGACGTGCACGTCTGGGGCGATGGCAGCACGTTCAAGGGGAACGACATCGAGCGCTTCTACCGCTACGGCCTGCTGGCCAACCCGAACCTCCGCATCTACAAGCCGTGGCTCGACCAGGCGTTCATCGACGAGCTGGGCGGCCGGCGCGAAATGTCGGAGTACATGCAGAAGGCCGGCCTGCCCTATCACATGAGCGCCGAGAAGGCGTACTCGACCGACTCGAACCTGCTCGGCGCCACGCACGAGGCGAAGGATCTCGAGCACCTCGACACCAGCATCAAGATCGTCCAGCCCATCATGGGCGTCGCCTTCTGGCGTGACGACGTCGAGGTGAAGGCGGAAGTCGTGCGCGTGCGCTTCGAGGAGGGCCGGCCCGTCGCCCTCAACGGCGCGACGTTCGACGATCCTGTCGAGCTGATGCTCGAAGCGAACCGGATCGGCGGCCGCCACGGCCTCGGCATGAGCGATCAGATCGAGAACCGCATCATCGAGGCGAAGAGCCGCGGCATTTACGAGGCGCCCGGCATGGCCCTGCTCTACATCGCCTACGAGCGGCTCGTCACCGGTATCCACAACGAGGACACGATCGAGCAGTACCGCGACATCGGACGCCGCCTCGGCCGGCTGCTCTACCAGGGGCGCTGGTTCGACTCGCAGGCGATGATGCTCCGGACCGCCCAGCGGTGGGTCGCCGCCGCCGTCACCGGCGAGGTCACGCTCGAGCTGCGCCGGGGCAACGACTACTCGATCCTGGATACGACGAGCCCGAACCTCACCTACAAGCCCGAGCGGCTGACGATGGAAAAGGGCGAGTCGACCTTCTCGCCGCAGGACCGCATCGGCCAGCTCACGATGCGGAACCTCGACATCGAGGACACCCGCGACAAGCTGTTCGTGTACGGGAGCGTCGGCCTGCTCGCGCCCGGCAAGGGCGGCGGTCTTCCGCTGCTGGCCGGCCGGACCGACGACGAGTCGTCGGAGGAGTCGTAAGACGTTCGTTCGTGAGCCCGTCGCCTACGACGGGCTCACGAGCTTCAGGCCGACGATGCCGGTGATGATGGCGCCGATGCAGGCCAGTCGGAGCAGCGCCGTCGATTCGCCGAAGACGAGAATGCCGAAGACGACCGTCCCGACCGTTCCGATCCCGGTCCAGACGGCATAAGCCGTCCCGAGCGGCAGATCGCGCACGGCAACCGCCAGCAGCCCCACGCTCAGCAGCAGCGCCGCAGCCGTCAGCACGGTCGGCCACGGACGCGTCAGCCCTTCGGTGTACTTCAGCCCAACGGCCCACGCGGTCTCGAGCAGGCCAGCCACAACCAGGATCAGCCACGCCATCCGGACAGCATAGCGGATGCCCCGTGGCGACGATCGCCGCCCGTCACGGCCGTCCGGGCGCAACCAGCTCGTTACCGCTCTGGCGTCCCTCGGCAAACGCGTCGATGTTCGGCCAGGGTCGTCTCGGCAATCGCCGCCAGGGCTTCCTGCGTCAGGAACGCCTGATGGCCCGTGATCGGCACGTTGGGCTCAGTCTGTCACACGGCATCGCCCCGCGGCTGCCCCGGCGCGCGCCTGCGACCGTTGACGCCAGAGCAGCGAACCTGCTTGAATGGGGCGTCCTCTGACGGGGAGTAGTCGAGACGCCTCCCAGGCGTCGCTGCGGCATCGTCATCACGGAGACGGACGGATCGGCGCATCCGCTCGCCTCCCGGTGCCCGCATCCGGTCCCAACCCGGACGACAAGACCAGATCGGGGCTCATACTTCGTCCCCCGGCGCGCCGGCCGTCACTCGCAGAGGTTCGCATGTCCATCGGCACTCCCCTGCTCTGGGCGCTCTTTGCGGCCATCGTGGTCGTGGCGCTCGTCATCGACTTCTTTGCCCTCAACCGTCAGGGTGCGCATCGCGTCTCGACGCGCGAGGCCGCGATCTGGTCGCTCATCTGGGTCGTCGTCAGCCTCGCCTTCGTCGGCGTCCTGTGGTGGTCGCTGGGCGGCACATCGGAGGATGCCGTGACGCGCGCCGCCGCCAGCACGGTGGCGCTCGAGTTCGTGACCGGCTATCTCATCGAAAAGGCGCTCGCCGTCGACAACATCTTCGTCTTCCTGATGCTCTTCACGTACTTCGCGGTTCCCGCCGAGTACCAGAAGCGCTCGCTGATGGTGGGCATTCTCGGCGCGCTCCTGCTCCGCGCCGTGATGATTCTGGCGGGCGCGTGGATGATCGCCCGCTTCCACTGGGTGCTCTACGGCTTCGGCGCCTTCCTGATCTTCACCGGCCTCAAGATGTGGTGGGCGGCCGGCAAGGAGCCGGATCTCGAACACAATCCCGCGCTCAACTGGGTACGGCGCCGCATGCGCGTCTCACCCGCCTACGACGGAGAGCGGTTCTTCACTACGGTCGACGGCGTGCGGATGGCCACGCCGCTGCTCCTCGTCATCGTCCTGATCGGCATCGTCGACGTCGTCTTTGCCGTCGACTCGATTCCGGCCATCTTCGCCGTCACCCGGGATCCGTTCATCGTGCTGACGTCGAACGTCTTCGCGATCCTGGGCCTGCGCGCGATGTACTTCCTGCTTGCCGGCGTGCACGAGCGCTTTCACCTGCTGAGCTACGGCCTGGCCATCGTCCTCGTGTTCATCGGCGCCAAGATGCTGCTCGCCGGGGTGTACCACGTCCCGGTCGCCTACTCGCTGGGCGTCACGCTCCTCATCCTGGGCGTGACGATGGGGCTGTCGCTGATGATTCCGGCGAAGGGACCGGTCACGACGGCCTATCCGTTTGGCGCGAAGGAAGACGGCAGGAAGCGCGACAATGACGCCGCCTGACGTGGCGTACGGCCGCGCGCGGCATCGCCGGGGTCGAATGAACCGGCCGTCAGACGACCGAGCGTCGATGTATCAGGAGATGTCCGGAGAACCGGGTGATGGGTGTTGGTCGGGGCGAGAGGATTTGAACCTCCGACCCCTCGGTCCCGAACCGAGTGCTCTACCAGGCTGAGCCACGCCCCGACAACCGGACTATCTTACCTCAGCTCGCACCCTGGACGTAAGCCCCTCCAGCCTGTCGAGCAGCGAGTGGTCGGTCATGTCGGGCTGCAGCGGCGTGATCGAGACGAATCCGTCGCGGATGGCCTGATAGTCCGAGCGGTCGTGCGGCTGCCAGTCGTCCTGCGCCTCCTCCACCCAGAAGTACGGCAGCCCGCGAGGATCGATCCGCCGCGCGATCTTCGTGATGTGGTTCCGGCGGGCCTGCACCGTGACGCGGATGCCGCGCGGCGTGCCGACCGGCACGTTCACGTTGAGGAACGAGCGGACCGGCAGCGGGTCCTCGAGGACCGACGCCACGACGTCGGCGGCAATCGCGGCCGCCCGACCGAAGTCGTACCCGCCCGGTCCCTGTTCGAGCGAGAACGCGACGGCCTGGTAGCCGAGCAGCGCCCCTTCGAGCGCGCCGGCCACCGTCCCGGAATAGGTCACGTCGTCGCCGATGTTCAGCCCCTTGTTGATACCCGAGACGATCAGGTCCAGACCGTCGGGATAGAGCTGCGACAGCGCGATGTTGACGCAGTCGGTCGGCGTGCCGTCGACCGCCCAGACGCCCGGTGCAATCGCCTCGAAGCGGAGCGGGCGACGCAGCGTCAGGGCGTGGCCGACGGCGCTGGCTTCGGTCTGCGGCGCGACGATGGTGACTTCCCCGAACGGTTTCAGCGCTTCGGCCAGCGCCTGGATCCCGGGCGAGAAATAGCCGTCGTCGTTGGTCACGAGGATACGACGCATGAACAAAGAGAATACAGGAGCCGGAGCGGCAGCCGCAGCCGCGCGCGCGTCTCCGGCGCCAGTCTGAGGGACGGCACGCGACAGTCGTCCGTCCCTCGACCTCTGGGCTACGGTCGGATCACCTGGGAGAACCCGGTGATGTTGACGTCGCGGAACATCGGCGTCCGCGGCGGCAGGAGTGCGGGCGTCAGGAACTCGGTGTCGAAGTTGTACCCGCGCGTCGGCGCGTGGTAGACGGTCGTGCAGCACTTGTAGATGCCGACCGCCTGCCGGTTGATGAACAGGCTGGCAATCGACCCGCGGTAGTTGAGCGTCTGGTTGTTCCAGCTCTCGAGGAACCGCAGGAAGTTGTGCGCGCCGCCGTCGGTCCCGAAGTCCTGGTACGTGCCGCTGATGTGCGGGAACGACAGTCCCTTGCCGGCGATGACGGCCATCCGGTACCAGGTCGTCGTCGCGGCCCGGCCATTCGGGTCGTGCGGGCTCGAGAAGCTTGCCCGATCGTTCCAGCTGTTCGACAGCAGCGTGACCGCGTCGGCCAGCACGGCCGTCGCCACGTGCGCCCCGTTGAAACTGCCCGACGCGTTCCAGTTGCCCTGCACGTAGACCGGGTTCTCCGACGCGATGGTCAGTCCCTGCAGTCCCGGCGCGGCCGCGGCGAGGTTCTCGCCGCGCGTGATCTTCAGAGCCCGCCGGAAGAAGATCGGCGGGTTGCGCCGTGCGCGCTCGATGGGCTGGGTTCCACCAATCTCGGTCAGCGGTGTGGCACTGCTGGTGAACGGGTTGTTCGTACCGCTGTAGCCATTCGGCCCCGTCCAGGCGGTCATCCCGTACGGCAGACGCGGGATGCCGCCGTAGGTGTCGAGCACGCCGTTGCCGTTGACGTCCTCGCCGGTGTTCAGGGTGTTGTTCGGCGTGCCGGTCGCCGATGCGGGATTGACGAAGTCCTCCCAGCCGTACTCGCCCGTCTCCTGATTGGTGGCCGGATGGCGGTTGCCCCGACGGTCGGAGAAGTAGACCGTGTAGCCGTTGACGTTCAGCGCATCGGCGCCGCTGCACGGGATCGGGCAGTTCGCCGGATTGATCTGCCCGCGGAACCAGCGCGCGAGATTGTAGGCATCGAGCTCGATGTAGTGCATGATGCCGCCGAGCTTCATGGTGGACGGCGCCGTGTCGCGCGTCAGGGCCTCGCGGGCATCGTAGAGCGCAAGCGACGTGTACCGCCCCTCCGCGCCGGCACCCGTGGTTGCCGCATTGCGGCTCGTGCAGCTGCCCGAACCGTTGACGTCCCAGAGTCGCTGGATCCGGATGATGGCGTTCGGCGTGAGGTCGGTGCAGGCGATCGCGCCAGCCGAGGCGCTGTTGTAGGTCATGGCGCCGGGATTGGCGTTGTGCAGCTGCGGACTGTTGAAGCCGAGGCTGAGAATCTCGAGCGTGACGTCGACCCACGTACCGGGCGTCGTCTGCTTTTCAATCTTGATGTACCCGCCGAGCAGCGGCTTGCCGGCCGGCAGCATGACGCCAGGGTTGCTTGCCCCGGGTCCGGGCGATTCGGCGAACGGCGGCCGCGTCTGCTGTGCGTTGTTACTGACCGTGTAGCCCGCCGGCTCGACCGTGCCGAGCTCGATGGGCGGCGTCGCCGTCACCCCCGGCAGGTTCAGGATGTCGTCGGCCGTGTCCGACAGCAGGATGCGCAGGCTCGCCAGTGAGTAGAACCGCTCGGCCAGCAGGTTCGGATTGCTGACGTCCTCGTTCGGGCGCGGCCGCCGGATCAGGTCGATCGGTCCCTCGCCGAACATCGCCACCGGCAGGTCGAGCCGGCGCGCGCCGGTCCGCCCGTTCATGATGTTGTGGTTGTAGACGCCCGTCGACAGGTTCGTCCACGTCGGCTCGTTGAGCGCACTGCCGAGCGTGCCGACGAGGCTGCCCTCGTTGCGGGCGAGGTTGCGGAAGTTGCCGGGCGACGTGATGGCGCGCACCGTCCCCTGGTAGCTGTTGTTCGTGTCCCAGCCGTTCGACAGATTCGTCCGGACGAGCTCACCCACGACGGTCACCCGTTCCGACAGCGTGAGCGTGGCTCCGTTGCCCTGGGCCACGAAGAGGTTCGCGTTCGAGTGCACCCGGCCGCCGAAGTTGAAGTTCGGTCCGGCGAAGAAGTTCAGGTCATTCTCCGAGAAGATGCCGAACTGAAACACCGGGATCGCCACGGTCTGCAGCGTGCGCGTGAGGCTGGCCTCCGACCCGTCGCGCAGCCGGCCGGTGACCGCGATGCGGTACGGCGTCGCCAGGCCCACGAGCCCCTGAAACGGGCCGTTCTGCACGGTCATCACCGACGCTTCGGGATTGCCGTCGGCGTCGGTCGGGAACGTGATCTGGTAGCCGCTCGTGCCGTCGGGGTTCTCCCACGTCACGCCGATGTTCGGCGGGTTCGCCGTCAAGGCGTTGATCTGCGCGGCGCTGGGCGAAACGTCCGCCGCAAACAGGTCGCCGAGATCGGCGGTGAGCTGTTCGAGCCCGGCGTGCACGGCGTAAAAGGCCTGTGTGCGCGTGCTGTCGAGCATGCGCACGCGCGTGTCGGTCAGCACCATGGCCGTGAATCCGGCCGTGACACCGGCCATCAGCAGCATCACGAGGAGGGCGCTCAGCAGCGCCGCCCCCTGTTCGCGCTCCGCACGCGGCTCCGGCGTGTCGCGCTTCATGGCTCCTCTGCTCCTAGCGATAGCGGTCGACGAAGGACAGGCTCCGGAGCCCGACCTGCGTCGCCATGCTGTTGCGGAAGAACTCGTTCGTCTGCCGGTCGATCTCGAGCGATCGCGCGGCCAGGAAGAGGTTGGCCTTTCTGATCTGGTGGGGACTGTTGGCCGCCGGCAGCTGGTCGACATTCGTCGGGTTCGTCACGCCGTCGACCAGGTCGTACGTGATCTGCAGGTTCTCGACGCCCATCGCGATCGCCAGCTCGTTGCCCATGTTCACGCGGCGCACCAGGCGCGGCAGGTCGGGATCGGTCTGCGTGTCGATGTAGTAGCTGATCATCCGGATACGCATCGCCGTCGTCGGCGGGAAGTTCCCGTTCGCGTCGCGCAGGTTCATGAGCGTGCCGGCGGCGGCGGACCGCTGGTTGAGGCGCATCGGATCGTTCGTCGAGAACGTGACGACCTGCCCCACCGGGTCGGCGGTCACCATCTGCAGCGCGTTTCCGAGCGCATTGCTGAACAGAATCAGGTCGCCCTGGCGGATACCGTCCGGTCCACCGATGTTGATGGCGGGATTCACCGTCATGGTCGACCCGTCGGCCGCGATGTTGACCAGCGGGAAGACGCTCAGGTCCAGTGTCCGGTCGGCGTACAGGAGCGTGACGATGTCCGTCTGGACGCCGACCAGTGTCGGCCCGAGAGCGTTGCCCGGCAGAAGGGCCGGCAGGATGGCCGTTCCGGCGGCGAACGTCATGCCCGCCGTCGGCCCCGGGCGGAACACCTCCTGGGCGCCCGCGCCGTTCGGCAGCGGCACGCCGCCAATCGGGATGCCCTGCCCCGTCTGCATGAAGTCGCGGACCATCATGCTCATCGCGGCCTGCAGGCCGTGATTCGTCGACGAGATGACGCGCGAGGTGCCGGCCAGCGCCATCGACCGCGCCATCGTCTCGACCGCTGCCGACAGGACGATCAGCGTGAGCACGAGCGCGATCAGCACTTCGCCGAGTGAGAACCCGGCGTCGGCGGGAGGCGTCTGCGGACTACGCATAGGCCGAGATGTAGGTGGTCAGCACGAACTCTTCCTGACCGCTCGGTGTGCGGTACCGCACGATGACCCGCAGCTGCCGGAGCGTCGGACTCAAATCGCGAATCTCGATCTCGCGCGTCATCCCGAACAGCGGTGTCCGCACGTCGTCGTCTGTGCCGAGCAGGCCGTCGGGACCCGGCCGCAGCACCTCGACCAGGTCGCCGTCGTCGGCCGTGTTGATCAGTCCGTCGGGGCCCGGCTCGCGGATCGGCTGCGGCCCGTCCAGGAAGATGCCGTTGTCGTTGGCCGCGCCGGCCACGTTGCGGATCTGCGCCCAGGTGAGGGTGCGGTTGTCGCGTGCCTTGAAGACCGACTCGGCCGCTTCGGCCGCCCGCTCGCTCGCCATGATCTGGTCCTGCGATCCGGTCAGCCGCCGGGCGCCGAGCGCGATACCGCCGGCCATGGCGAGCGCGCCCACGGCCAGGATGACGATCGCGATCGAGACCTCGATCAGGGAGAACCCTTCGTCGCGCGTGGTGCGGGCGGCCATCAGTTCCTCCACTCCGTTCCGTTCCAGCGGTAGGTGCGGATGGTCGACGTCGGCCCGAAGACCGTCAGCGCCCGGGCCGTCATGGGCGAGCCGATCCTCCCGATGAAGATGCTGCCGTTGACGATGTTGCCCGTCTCGTCGACGAGCTGGCCTTCGGCGTTGAACATGATGGCGTCGGCGCCGCCGAAGTCGATGGCTGCAGACGCCCCGAACCGGTCCGGTGTGTCGGGAAGATCGGGAAACAGCACGAACGTCGTCTGGTGCTCGAGGACCGTGGTCGACAGCACCGTTTCGCCGTTGGGAATATCGCGCCGGACGACCGCCACGAAGTTCGGCGGCGTGAATCGCACCTCGACGCTCCGCCGCTGGTTGATCGCGGCCTCACGGGCCAGCTTCAGCTGCCAGAGCACCTTGTTCATGCTGGCGTCGCCGCGGACCGTGTCGAGCGCCAGCGAAAAGCCGCCGAGCCCAATCGACAGCAGTGAGACGGCCACCACGATGACCGCGAGGATCTCGAGCATCGTGAAGCCGTCGTCGTGACCGGCGCCCGAGGGAAAGCGCCTGAACATGTGCTGCTGCCATGGCAACGTTCGTGCCATGGATGTTCCGGGAAATCGCGCCCGGTACGACGGCCGTCTGCTCGAAGTGACGGCGAGGGCTGTCAGGCCGATTACGAAGCCGACAGTGACGGTGTCGGCCGCCCGACGCCGGCTGACCGGCCCGGCTGTGGTTCAATATGCGGGATCGGCCGTGCGATGCCGGCCGTGGCATGTTCACGCTTTTTCACAGCTCATCGAGGAGTCTCATGCGCATCCGAACCTGGCTCGCCCCAGCCCTTGCCCTGGCGCTCCTGGCCGCCGTTCCCCGCACCGCTCAGGCCGATATCGTCCTCAGTCCGTTCCTCGGCGTCAGCTTCGAGGGGGATTCCGTCGACACGCCGCCGGCGTTCGGGGGCAGTGTGACGTTCGTCGGCCGATCGATCGGCCTCGAGATCGAGGCGGCGCGTTCGAACGACTTCTTCGGCGCCGACACGGCCAACGTCACCACGCTCACCGCCGCGCTCGTCGCCGGCGCCGACCTGCCGGGCCGAGGCGTCAAGCCCTACTTTCTGGCCGGTGCAGGCCTGCTCCGGACGGATGTCGCGTTCGGGGAGATCTTCGAAGACACGAGCTACAACAACTTCGCGATTCTCCTCGGTGTCGGGCTCAACGCGTACGTGACGGACAACATCGGTATCCGTGGTGATGTCCGCTACCACCGACGCCTCGAGCGGCAGTCGGACGTCGGCATCCTGCCGATTGCGAGCAACTTCGACTACTTCCGCGCAACGGTGGGCATCAACATCCGCTTCTTCTGAGCGGGAGATTCACCGACGGCTCCAGAGCGTGCGCACCAGACCCGATGTCGTGTTCCGGCTGCTCGGCAACGCTGCCGTGCTGGTCGACCTGTCCTCGAATGAGATTTTCGAGCTCAACGAGACCGGCGCGGCCATCTGGACACTGCTGAGCGAGGGGCAGGCGCCGGCCGGCATTGCCGACGAGCTCGTCCGCCGCTACGCAATCGACCGGGCGGCGGCCGAAGCTGAAACGCACGCGCTGGTCGAACGATTCGCCGCGCTCGGCCTGCTGGTGTCGTGATGCAGCGGACCGGGCATCACCGCGCTGCCGCCCTCGTCGAGCGGCTCGCCGCGACCGACGGACCGTCGCCTGCCTTCGACTGGCTCGCGTCGATCGATCTGTCGACGCGGCAGCTGCGCGTGCGCGGCGGACGACAGGCCGCGCGCGACGGCGTCACGGTGGCCGTCACCGGCACGGTTTCCAGCCTCGACGGCGCACGCAGCGATCGACCGAAGGAGTACGACGCGGTCGATGTGCTCGACGCCTACCTGCAGCGTGGCGATGCGCTCTTTCCCGAGCTGCGCGGACAGTTCGGCATCGCCATTGCCGACACGCGTCGCGATCGCGTGCACGTGCTCCGCGATCCGCTCGGGTCACATCCGCTGTTCTACACCCGGCTTCCGGACCGGGTGCTCGTCGCCCCGCAGCCGCGCATCCTGCTCGCCGAGCCCGGTGTCTCGGGCGACCTGAACCGGGCGGCCATCGCCGACCACCTGTGCAAGCGCTGGCCGCTTCGACACGAAACGTTCTTCGCAGCTGTCAACCGGCTCCCGCCGGGCTGGTGTGCGACGGTCTCGGCTGCAGGCCTCGACGCGCGTCGCTACTGGAACCCGGTCGACGACATCGACCACATCGATTACCTCGACGAGGAAGAGGTCCAGCGCTTCCCCGCGCTGCTCGACCTGGCGACCGCGCGCGCCTTCACCGGACAGCAGACGGGGATCCTGCTGAGCGGCGGGTTCGACTCGGTCAGTGTCGCTGCCGTGGCCGTCGACCTCGCCTCGCGCGGATGCGGACCGGTGCCGCGCGCCTATTCGCTCGGCTTCGCCGGCCTGTCGGCCGACGAGCGGCCCATTCAGGCGGGCGTCGCCCGCCAGCTCTCGCTGCCCTTCGAGATGCTCGACTTCGACGAGACGGTCTCGCCGCAGGGGCTGATGCGACTCGGGCTGGCGCTCAACCGCGGACTCGATGCGCCGCTGTTCAACAACTGGTACCCGGCCTATCTGCCGCTGCTCGCGCTCGCACGTGAGGCGGGCGTCGATACGCTGCTGACGGGCGAAGGCGGCGACGAGTGGCTCGGCACGAGTCCGTTCCTCGCCGCCGACCTGCTCCGCGGTCTGCGGCTGCCGAGCCTGGCCCGCCTGGTGGCGACGTTCAAGCGCTCGTACGACCAGACATGGCCGACGGTCGTGCGCGTGATGCTCTGGCGCTACAGCCTGCGGCCGCTGCTCGGCCAGCTCGCGCACGCGCTGGCCCCGGCCGCCTGGGACGCCCGCCGCGCCCGCCGCGTCGTCGAAGCCACGCCGGCATGGATCGCCCGGGATCCGCGGTTGAGACAGGACATGTACGAGCGCGCGCTCTCCAGCCTCGCGCCGGCCTCGCCGCCGGGCGGCTTCTACGCCCGCGAGGCACGCGTCTTCCTCGATCATCCGTTGATGTCGTGGCTGTTCGAGGAGCAGTTCGCCGTCGGGCGGCCGCTCGGACTGCGATACGTGCACCCGTACTGGGATCCGGACCTGGTCGCCCAGGTGTATCGTGTGGCTCCGGAGCGGCTCAACCAGGGAAGCCGCACCAAGGCGCTGATCCGGCAGACGGTCGATGCCCGCTTTCCGTCGCTCGGCTTCCGCCGTCAACGGAAGGTCAGCGCCACCGATTACTACGCCGATATCGTCCGGCGCGAAGCGCCGGCTCTGGCGGCCGAGCTGTCGGACTTCCGCGGGCTGGCTTCACTCGGCATCGTCGAGCCGAAGGCGGCAGCGGCACTGGTGACCGGACGATGGGACGGCACCCCGCGCGATGTCGGTCTCGCGTGGAATCTCGTTAACATGGAAGGCTGGGTGCGCTCGCGCCTGGCGCACGCGAAAGGATGACTCATGAGTGAGACGACCCCAAAGAACGACGCACGCCCCGAAGCCGGCACACGGCAGCCCTGGGTCCGCCCCGAAATCCGCCGCGTCGGTACGGTCGGCGACGTCGTCCGTGCCGGCCAGAACAAGCTGACGGTCGTCGGCGACCCGGCCGAACCCGGGAAGGTGCCCGGTCCCGACTACTGATTCCGTGCTCGCGCTGCTCGTCGACGCTGCGCGCTGGCATCGCCCGGGAAGCGCGCCCCGCGTGGCTTGCACCTGGACCGACGATCAGGGGCGGACGTTTGCCACCGGTTTCATCGACGGCGACGCGCGCTGGATCGAATGGCCCGGCCTCGGCGTGTTCCGCTTCGAACGCCGCTCGCCGACGGTGCGGTTTCACCCTGACCCCGGGGTCGAGGCCGATGCCGTTCGTTCCTTCTTCGAACGCGTCGTACAGCCGGTCATTCTTCAGGCACAAGGACACGTCGTGCTGCACGGCAGCGCGGTCGCGGGCCCGGGCGGGGCCGTGATCCTGTGCGGCACGAGCGGCAGCGGCAAGTCCACTCTGGCCTACGCGCTCGGCACCGCGAGCCGCTTCACCCAGCTGGCCGACGATGCGGTCCTGGTGCTGCCGGACGAGCCGGGCCGGTTCGTCGTCCGCGCCCTGCCGTTTCGACCAAGACTGCGCCCGCCAGCCGCAGCCCACCTCTCGGGTTCCACGCGACCATCGGCTCCGGAACAGGAACGTCCGGCGGCCTCACCGCTCCGCGCGATCGTCGTGCTCGAGCAGGATCGGGCCGGCGGGCTGTCCACCGGGGTTCCAGGGCGCGTCGCGCCGGCGTCCGCGTTCAGCGTCCTGTTGACCCACGCACACGCCTTCGACACTGAGGACAGGACCGAGACGGAGAGGCTCGTCCGACAGTTCCTCGCACTCGCCGAAGCGGTGCCGGTCTATCGGCTCACCTACCGGCCCGACTTCTCCACCCTCCCGCTGCTCACGGCGCGCGTCGCCGCGCTCGTGGAACCGGAGGCGCCAGCCGACGGCGCCGTACGGCCATGACGGGACGATCCGGCCGACGCCTCGGCACCTTTGCGCGGGCGGCGCGTATTGCAGCGGTCTACGGCGCGGCCGTCCTTCTCAAGCGCGTCGTGCCGATCTCCGCCCTGGCGCGCTGGTACTGGAGCGCGCCGCGGCCGACGAGCCGCCACGAACTGCAGCGTCGTGAGGCAGTGCTGGTGCGACTGCAGCGGCTTCGGGGGCTGGAGAGTGACGACTGTCTCGAAGCGGCGCTCGTGCGCTATCGGGAACTTGCGAAGGCGGGACGGTCACCCCGACTCGTCCTCGGTCTGGCCCGCCCCGAGGGACGGGTTGCGGGACACGCCTGGGTCGAGGTCGATGGCCGGCCGTACGCCGAGCGACCCGAGGCCGCCGGGTCCTACGCCATCGTCGCGGCGTTCGGCGAACGTGGTCTCCCCGTCGCGATCGAATCAGAAGGTCGCTAGCGGACCTTCTTCATGATGTCCTCGACGACCCCGCTGTCGCCGCCATCGTCGCCGTCGACGAACTCGAGGCCCACGAGATAGAGCGGCGGCTCACCGGCGGGTGCCGTGTTCCTGCAGTGCACGACACGGCCGGTCAGCTCCGCCACGGCGCCGTCGCCGAGCGTGATGCTGAAGGAATGGACGGCACCGACGGGAAAGGCGACGGTCGTTTCGACCGCCATGCCCCCCAGACTCATCTGGACCACCTTGACGGGGACGTCGAGCGAGACGGTCGTGCCGTGCAGTCGGCTGAGGAGCTGAACCCGGGGCGAACGGCGTCGATCGTCGGTCATGGCGCTCGCAGGCGAAGACGAACCGCTGCGGCTCAATTCAATCATGAACCGCCCCCTCTACGGCAACGGCCGGGCCTCGCGCATCGCGCGCGCCACCCTGTAGTTGTGGTTGACCACGAAGGCATAGGCCGAATTGACCGCCACGAGCGTCAGCACCGCAGCCACCTTGTTGCGCTTCGCCATATTCTTCGCCGCCAGGACCGTGCTCACCGCCACACCGGCCTTGATGGCCAGGAAGGTCGCCTTGTTGCTGCTGGCGGAGCCCATCAGCGGATTTGCCTCGAATGCCCCGTTGTCGAGCGCCGCGAAGGTAGAGTGCGCATCCAGTGCCTGGAGTGCCACGGTCGACGCATAGAGCGAGGTCATCAGGGGCGATGCCCCGGAGCGCCGCACCGGGTCGATCGTCCGGATCGGCGACGGCAGCTGCTCCACGGCCACGAGCACCGGCGGCACCACCGCCGTCGATGGCAGCGCCGCGGACAGACTCAGGTCGATCCGACCGGGAGCGGCGGAGTCCACGTTCTGTGCCCGGGCGGGCACGTGCACCGCGAGCATCGACAGCACGAACAGAGGAACGAGGAACCGGCGTGACATAAGCACCCCTTGCTGGTCGCTGCGACCAGCCGCCGGTCAGGCGCGACGCGCGGCAGGATGCCGGCAGGCCCTGAGAACGGCTCGGCAAGGGGTGCGGCAAGGGGGATGCCAGGGAGAACCAGATCGTAATTCGTAGTTTTCCTGCGGAAAATGGCCGATTTCCTCGCCGTTCAGCGCCGGAGGCCGGCACGCCGCATACGATCCTCGTCGGTCGCTCACGAATCTGTATACCGGCGACCTGAGGTTGGGAGGTTGGGGGCAGCGAAAGTCCGGCGAGACGCCGGCAGCAGGAGGGGTGCCGCTCAGCGGATGAGCGGCGACGAGACCCGGGGCTTCAGGCCGAACATCGTGCGGAGCCGATCGAGCAGCGAACCGCCGCCTGCCGCCCGTTCGGCGTCGACGAGCGCGTCGAGCACCCTGGCCACGGTCGGCACGACGGCAATCCCCAGGCGGCGCGCCGAGACCGGCACCGCCTTGAGATCGCCGCGCCAGACGAGCAGCGCACCGGCCTTCGACTCGAGCACGATGTCGAGGCAGTTGTCGGCGCGATCGTCGACGACCACGTCGATGCCGAGCGCGTCGGCAATGCGCCCGCGCGATCCGTGCACGACGTAGACGCTCGGCAGCGGAAACCCGCGCGCTTCGAGCCATCGCTGCGACTGGCGCTGCACCGTGCGCCCCGTCGAGGTCGGCCGGCTCGTGATGAACAGCACCTCCCAGCGGCGCGCATCGGCCAGCTCGGCAAGCCTGGCCACCGCACCGGGCTCGATCTCCTCGAGCGACTCCCAGAAGTTCTCGATCGACGCCAGGTGCCGCCAGACCGTGTCGGACTGACGGCGGGTCAGGTTCACCCCTGGAAGCACCGGCGGGACGTCCGTGTCATGGGAATCGGACTCACCCGCCGGATTCCCCGCCTCGACCGCCTCCGGTTCGAGCTCAGGGAACAGGCGGAGCGCGGTCCGCACGAACGGAGTGTGCAGGTCGGCGAGAACGCCGTCGAGGTCAAACGCGATACGCATGGGAATCCGAACGCGGCCGGTGCAGCGCGATCGCGGCGAGCGTCACCGCGAGCGCCGCGTTCGCCGGCATCTGCAGACTGAACTCTACAATCGACTGCGCCGCGATCCCAAGCAGCCCGGCCACGGCACCGCGCCTGATCCAGTACGTCGTGTCGTCGCGATCGCCGTCGGACAGGCGGCGCCGGATGCCGCCGGCGACGACCGCCACGACCGCCGCGGCAGGCAGACACACGAGCAGTCCGCCTTCGGCGGCCAGCTGCAGGTAGTCGTTGTGCGCCTGGGTGTAGATGCGCTCGCGGTCCCGCGTCTGGTACAGCAGCATCGCATGGCGATAGCCGCCAAGGCCGGTGCCGGCAATCGGAAAGTCACAGACGATCCGCAGCGTGTCCTGCCAGGCCGAGAGCCGGCCGTGCACTTCTTCCCCCGCGCGCGAGAAGCGCGCCACCATCGTCCCGGCCCCCGACCAGACGAGGGCGCCGGCAAGGACGACCGCGACGAGCGTCGTCACGATCAGGCGCGTGCGCCCCGCGAGGTCGCGCCAGAGAAAATAGACCAGCGCCGCCATGGCCATCGTCGCCGCGACGAGCCCGGAACGTGACTGCGTCAGGACCAGCCCGACAGCCATGACGAGGGCGCTCGTCCAGACCAGAAGGACGCGGTTGCCGTCGACCCCACTCACCCAGCGCAGCCAGTCGCCGACACGCGCCGGCCGGCGGTGCCGCGCCGCGCGCTGAACCAGCGCCCAGCCGTAGGCGCAGACGACCGGCAGCAGCATCAGCATCCAGCCCGCGAAGTGGTTGCGGTTGACGAACGGACCGAAGACACTGCCGCCCTCGAGCGGCTCCCAGAAGCCGTACACGAGGACGCTGTCCGGATCGCTCAGCGCATGGTGAACGATGCCGACGAGGGCGACGGCCAGCGCGAGCATCATGAGCTGGCCCACGATCCAGTCGAGCGCCAGCCGCCGCAGCTGCCGCGCAAGCCCGACGAGCAGCACGCCGAGGCTCCCTGCTTCGACGAGCACGACCACTGTCGCGGCCGGATCGAGTGAAAGCGTACGAAGTTCGGCCGGGTGATAGCCCACCCGGAAGGCGCGCAGGAAGCGCTCCGCACCGGGCGAGACAGTGGCGACGAGCCAGGATGGCAGGGCGACCACCTGGACACTGACAGCGACGATCAGCCAGCCGACCACGATCAGCAGCCGCCGCAGTCGCGGATCGCGCCAGGCCTGCCCGCGCAAGGTGCCGTGCAGTCCGATCACCGTGGCCCCGGCAAACAGCGGCCAGTAGGCCCACGGATACACGGCGCCGAACATGAGCACGCCCCAGGCGAGCAGCGCCACGATCGGCCAGCTCGTGGAAAGGCTCACGCGCGCCGTAACCATCGATGCGAGCCTCTGACGATGCGTTTCAGGTAGAGGATGGCGAGCGGCAGCCGACTGTCGGGGGCGTAGACGTCGCGCATGTAGTGACGAGGCGGAAACAGGTGCTGCCGCAGCAGCCGGGCGCGTGCCGGCCAGCCGCCGACGAGCCGCAGGTCCGAGGCGATTCGGGCCGCGTGCGGCGCGGTCGCATCACGGAACGGCGCATCGTCCGGCTCCGACGCCGCCTGTCGGCGCAGGCGCCCGCGCACCTCGTCCGGCACCTGGGCGCCGAAGCTGGAGACCGCCGCCTCGAGGCTGCGCAGGCAGGCAGCACTCACACGTCGCACCGCGGCCGAGGCTGCAAACGCGTCCCAGTCGGCCGGCGCGAGACGAACCGCCAGCCGTTCGATATCGACGAGCCAGATCAGGCGTTCGCGATCGAAGTGGTGGGCGATCCGGTGGACGCACGCGACGAGCAGCGCGTCGGCGGGCGACAACCCCATCGCTGCGGTCCCGAGGGCGCGACGCGGCCCGGCGCGCTCCAGCAGCTCGGCGGCCTCGAACACCGCTCCGTAGCGCTGCGGGTTGAACAGCCGCCAGTGCAGATCGACAACGTGAACCGGCACCCCGTCGCGCTCGAGCCGGTACGGTTCCTGGTACATCAGCAGGTCGCCGCCGGACTGTGGCACGGCGTGATAACCCAGCTCACGCAGCACTCCCGCCGCCCGCCTTCGATGGCCCGGCTCGATCAGCAGATCCGTGTCGGTGCGCGGACGCAGCTCGGGCGACGAATAGCAGCTGTACGCCAGATCCGCCCCTTTGACGACGAGCGCACGGACGCCGGCCGCAGCCAGTCGATCGAAGAGCCGTCGCAGCTCGTGCTCACGCACGAGCTCGAGGGCGGCGTCACGGCGCCGCTGCTCCTCGAAGCGGGCGCGCACGGCCGGCGGGCAGGCCGGATCGGCCAGCGCGGCTTCGCCGGCAAGCGGCAGCACCCCATGGGCGCGGGCCGCGGCCGCCGCCTCGTCCCATCGGGCCGCCCACCAGTCCCACGGGCGCGACGGGCCGCGCAGCGTCGCCGCCAGTGCGTTCGTCACGTCAGATCGACCCGGCACTCCTCGCCCAGGTGCGGAAGACGATGCGACGGACCGACGGATGGCCGAGCAGCGCGATGGCCGCCCGTCGGTGCCAGTTGAACGACGCCGTGCGCTCGATGAGCGGAGCTACCGTCCCGGCGCCCGCGAGGTCGATCAACTCGTCGATCGACTCGTCGCTCAGCCGCGTCGCGATGCTGCGGAAGGCGAGGCCCACCCGGATCTCCTGTCCCAGGCGCTGGCGCCACCGGTGCTCGTACTGCCGAAGCACGCGCGCGCCGAGTCGATCACGCCGCAGCGCATCGCCCAGCACCTGCGCGGCAAAGACGCCGCTCAGCATTCCGTAATAGATCCCGCCGCCCGTCGTCGGCTTGACGAGGCCGGCCGCGTCGCCGACCGCCAGGACACGATCGGCATAGGAGCGCCGGACGGGACCGAGCGGAAGCATCTTCTGTCGCGGCGCCGGCACCCGAACGGGATCGATGCCCGCTCGGCGCGCGAGCGAATCGACGAAGGCGGCGAAGCGCTCGGCGCTCCGGGTCTCGCTCATCAGGCCGATTCTGGCCCGCGGCTCACCGTCGCGCGTGAACGGGACGATCCAGGCAAAGCCCGAGGGCGCGACTTCCCTGCCGAACTGCACTTCGATGCCCGGCATGGCCGGCCAGGCGGTATCGATCTGTGCGCTCTGCAGGAAGACGCCGGGCAGCCCGAGGCCGAGGCGGCGGTGGAACCGGTAGCTGGCGCCGCAGGCCAGCACCACGGCGCGCGCGCGCAAAGGCTCAGCTCCACGGACGACGACCGTGACGCCCGCCGGGTCGACTTCCACGTGTTCGGCGCGACAGCCGGTCCGGAGATCAGCGCCAGCGGCCACGGCGCAGTCGGCCAGGTGACGGTCGAGCGCGCCGCGGTCGATGACCGCCGCGTTCACGCGATCGCTGCGCAGCGGCACCGATCGCCCGCCGCCGCTCCAGAACCGTGCGGCATCGGTCCGCGCCAGCTCCAGCGAGCGCGGCAGGTCGAACTCGTCGAACGCTTCGCTGCCCAGCAGGCCCGTGCAGTGGACGGGCGTGCCGACTTCGTCGTGCTCCTCGAGGATCAGCACGTCGTGACCGCCGTCGGCCAGCAGCCGGGCGGCGGTCGAGCCGGCCGGGCCGGCGCCAATCACGACAACATCACGCACGCGCGATCTTTCTCCTCCGTCGTCCGACCTTGTGCCCGCGATCCTCCCAGCGGCCGCGGAACGAAATCCAGAACGACAGCATCATCAGCCGCATGTCGAGCCAGAACGACCGGCGCCTGATGTAGAGGCGATCGTACCGGAACTTCTGCCTCCGCGGCAGGTCCCGCCGCGCATAGATCTGGGCCAGGCCCGTCAGGCCGGGCGTCACCGAGGCACGTTCGGCGTAGCCCGGAACATCCTCGAGCGCCACCGCCCGACCGTCGCCTTCGATCTCGATTTCGCCGGGGCGCAGCGCACGCGGGCCGACGAAGCTCATGTCGCCGACGAAGATGCTCCAGAGCTGCGGCAGCTCGTCCATGGCCGTCGCCCGCAGCCAGCGTCCCGTGCGTGTGATGCGCGGGTCGTCGGCCGAGGCCTGCAGGGCGCCGACCCTGGCTTCCGCGTCGGGCACCATCGAGCGGAACTTGTACACACGAAACGGGCGGCCATGCTTTCCCGCCCGCTCCTGGCTGTAGAAGACGGGACCGCCGTCCTCCAGCCTGATCGCCAGCGCCGCCACCAGCCAGACCGGCATCGACGCCAGCAGTCCGGCGCCCGCGACAGCGACGTCGAACGTCCGCTTGGCCACCAGATCGAGGCGAACCGCCCACGACCGCTCTGCTTCCCCTCGCCCGCTTCCCGCGAGCACGTCGGCCCCGGTTCGCGTGCTCACGCCCGGACTCCCGAAGCCGGGACGCACCCGGCACCGGCCCGCGACGTCGCCCCGGTGAGCTCGCGAAACAGCTCGACGTAGCGGGCTACCTGTCTCCTCCGATCGAACTGCAGTGCCAGCTGTCGCGCGTTCCCGCCCGCCGACGCGCGGAAGCCCGCATCTTCGAACAGGCGCAGGACAGCGTCGGCCAGCGCTCCCGCATCGCCAGGCTCGGCGACAAGCCCGCAGCGATGCGCCCGTGTCAGTGACGCAACCTCGCAGTCCTCCTCGACCGCCGCGACGTACGGGCGGCCCGCCGCAAGAATGCCATACAGCTTGCTCGGCACGATGTAGCCGGCCAGGCCACGCTGCAGCGACACGATGAACACGTCGGCCGCGGCAAAGGACTCGCCGAGTCGCTCCTTCGGCGCAAACGGCAGAAACGTCACGTTCGACAGGCCGAGATCACGAACCTGCTGCTGGAGCGTCGCCTTGCTGACGCCCTCCCCCTGAAAGACGAACTGAATCTCCGGCCGATGCCGCAGCCTCGCCGCGGCCTCGACGATCGTCTCGAGATTCTGAGCCAGGCCGAGGTTGCCCGAATGCATCACGACGAACCGGCCCGCGAGCCCGTGTTCGCGTCGGAACGCATTTTCGCGCTCGCCCGGCTCGATCGCCGATGTATCGGCCCAGTCGGCGATGATGACGGTCCGCTCCGGCGGTGCCCCCTTGTCGCCGATCAGTCGCTGCCGCATCGTCTCACCGAGCGCGATGTTCCGGGCGGCCCGACGGACAAGGAAGCGGTTCACCTGCTGCAGCGCCGCATTGATCGTGTCGCTGTGGAAATCGGGCAGCAGCGCCGCGACCTCCGGGAACAGATCCTTGAACGCCATCACGAGCGGTACGCGATAGCGGAGGCTCGACAGCCATGCCGCGAGGCCGATGATCGGCGGATCAGTGAGAGCCACGACAACGTCCGGACGCTCGAGTCGCAGCCCGGCGACACACGCCGACGCGAAGTAGCTCACGTAGTTGGCGGCACGCCCGGCAAACCGTCGCTTGTCGAACCGCGTCCCGGCCGCCCGCAGGATCTTCACGCCGCCATGCTCCTGCCGCTCGAAAACCCGCCAGCGGGCCGGCTGCATCGGCGCCGACGGGAGCAGCGGCGGCCCGGTGACCACCGTTACCCGGCACCCGTGCTCGCGGACCAGATCCTCGCAGAGGTCGGTCAGCAGCTGACCGGTCGCCGTCTGGTCGGGATAGTACGAGCGGTTGAAGAAGACGACGTGCATGAACGACGTGCGCTTTCAGCGTTCCGTCAGCCGATGCTCCAGCGTAGCGGCCACGAGCTCCCGATCCTTCGATGCGAAGTACCAGTCGATCGTCCGATGCAGGCCGTCGACGAACTTCACCTGCGGCTCCCAGTCGAGCAGGCGCCGGGCCAGGCTGTTGTCGGCCACGCGATTCATCGGGCCGGTCGGCATCTCGGGTCGCAGCTGAATCTCCGCCTCGTGCCCGGTGTACCGAAGGACCTCGCGCACGGCATCGATCACCCGCGTCCGCTCCATCGTCCCCAGGTTCACCGCCGTTCCGTCGTCGATGACCTCGGCGGCGCGGATCGTGCCGCTGACGATGTCGCTCACGTGGGTCCAGTTACGGATCTGCTCGCCGGTGCCCCAGACCACGTACGGATTCTGCCTGACGAATGCACGCGCGATCATCGCGATGACGGCGTGGTTCTCGTGCCCGCGCTCGCCGTAGACGGTGAAGTAGCGGCAGCAGGCCGCCTTCAGTCCCTTCTCGCGATGGTAGGCCTGCAGCGTCATTTCGGCCATCAGTTTCGCCCAGCCGTACATGTTGTCGGCGTCATACGGCGGTCCGACCATGTCCTCGGTGAGATAGAGGATGCGGTCCGGGTCGGTCTGGATGTGGTTCGGATACACGCAGCCCGACGACGCGTAGACGACCTTCTCGACGCCGGCGCGGTGTGCGGCTGCGAAGACGAGACCGTCAAGCACCAGATTCGTCGCACACGCCACCTGGTGGAGGTCGACATAGCCCCGGCCGCCGTGGTCGGCTGCCAGGTGGAAGACGACCTGCATCCCGTCGATCGCCCGATCGACGACGCGCTGATCGAGCAGGTCGCCCTCGATGAACTCGACGGCGCCGGACTCGACGTGCGTGCGGATGTTGTCGAGCCGGCCACTGCTCAGGTTATCGACGACCCGTACGCGGGCCCCGCGCTCGACGAGTGCGTCGACGAGGTGCGATCCGATGAAGGACGCGCCTCCGGTGACGAGCGTCCTGCGATTACCCCACTGCATTCACTTCTCTCCTCTGCTGCGCGGCCGGGGCGGCCGACGGCTTCACGATGACGTGCAGTCCCAGCACGAGCACGTCCATCCGCGTCCGCAGGAAGCAGTCGAGCGCCTCCCCGGGCGCGTGCACGATGGGTTCGTTCTCGTTGAACGACGTATTGAGCAGCACCGGCACACCGGTCAGGCCGGCAAACGCGCGGATCAGCTCCCAGTATTCGGGATTCGTACGCCGGCTGACCGTCTGCAGCCGCCCCGTTCCGTCGACGTGCGTCACGGCGGGAATCTCTGCCCGTCGCTCCGGACGGATCGGATAGACCTGCTGCATGAAGGGATCGGGCGCGGCACCCACGAAGTAGTCGTCGAGAGCCTCTTCGAGGACCGACGGTGCGAACGGACGGAACTTCTCGCGGAACTTGATCTTGCTGTTGATGATGTCGCGCATGTCGGCGCGCCGCGGGTCGGCCAGAATGCTGCGATTGCCGAGCGCTCGTGCGCCCCATTCCATCCTTCCCTGAAACCAGCCGATCACGAGGCCTTCGGCAATGCGGGCCGCCGTCCATTCATTCAGCTCGCGTCGCGTCTCGAAACGCCTGACGTCGCACTGCCCGGCCCGTATGTCCGCCTGCCGCGCCTCGATCGCCGACGCAATTGCCTCATCGTCGAACGCCGGCCCCCAGCAGGCGTGTTCCATGACGAACGAGCGCGGCCGGCCAAGCACCTGATGCTCGACGAAGAAAGCCGCACCGAGCGCCGTGCCGTTGTCGGCCGCCGCCGGCTGAACGAACACCTCGTCGAATGGCGTTGCCGCGCGGATCCGGCCATTTGCCACGCTGTTCATCGCGCACCCGCCCGCCAGACACAGCCGACGCTCGCCGGTCGCCTTCGCCACCGCCTCGAGGACGTGAAACGCGACTTCCTCGAACACGACCTGCAGCGACGCCGCGACGGCTTCGTGCTCCGGCGTGAGGGGCTCTTCCGGACGCCGTGCCGGTCCCAGCAGCCTCTCGAGCGCCGGAGCGTACACACGGCCGAGCTCCGGCGCGCCCTCGTCCCACGTCATCGGCGAGTCGCCGCGCCAGTGCTGGAAGTAGGTCAGGTCGAGCTCGAAGCGTCCCCCCGGGCGGAGCCGGACAAGCCGACGCATCTCGTCGACCCGATCGGGCCGTCCGTACGGCGCCAGCCCCATGACCTTGAACTCGTCGCCGAAATGCAGGAAGCCCAGGTACTGCGTAATGGCGAGGTACACCAGCCCCAGCGAGTGCGGAAAGAACGTGCGGTGACGCACGTCGATGCGGCCGTCCTGCCCGAGTCCCCAGGACGTACTGACGAAGTCGCCGAACCCGTCGATCGCGCAGACGGCGGCACGGTCGAACGGTGAGACGAAGAAGGCGCTCGCGAGGTGCGCGGGATGGTGCTCGACGTAGTGCACCTGCGGCCGCGGATCTCCCGGCTGCAGCCCGAGCGCTTCGGCGAGCGTCGTCTCGACAGCGCCGACCCTGCGGTAGTTGGCCGCCCGGTCCTTCAGCAGCCGCGCGTCCGGCCTGCGCCGGAGCGTATAGAGAGCCTTGCGCAGCAGGTGTGCGCGCGGCCGGCGCGACACGGCCACGTGCCGGACCTCGCGGCCGCTGATGCCGGCCATCCGCAGGCACGCCCTGATCGCCTCGTGCGGAAAGCCCGCCACGTGCTTGATGCGGCGGAAGCGCTCCTCCTCCACGGCGGCGACGAGCACGCCGTCCCGAATGAGAACGGCGGAGACGTCGGCGTGATACGCGTTGATCCCGAGGATGATCATGACGGTCGTTGGGCGCGCGGGCAGTGTTCCGCCCGTGCGGCCCGACAATCGGCAGCTGGAGGGGTCTCCTTCACGCCCGCACCTGCGCCTCGCGGCGCCCCTCCTCCGCGACGGGGTCCCTGTCCGACCCGGCCTCGCCCGCCAGCTCGCTGATGTTGATATCGACGAGCAGCCGGTACCAGAACGCCTGCAGCACGTGAAAGACGAACCCCTCGCGGCCGTCGAGGAACCCGAGCCGGATCACGTAACGATAGATGAAGTAGAGGCACGGCCTGACGAACAGCGGCAGCCGCCGCCAGCGCGCCTTGAGCCAGTTGACGCGCTCGTCCGGACTCCCGAAGAAGCGTCCCCGACTGCCCCCTTCGCGACGCTCGCGCAGCTCCTGAATCGCCTGCAGTCGGGCATAGCGGTTGTGCTTGTCAACCCAGGCGCCGATGGCCGCCTCATTCCGGTTGTCCTCGACCAGGTCCCCGCGCAGCCGCGTGGTGGTCCCCCGCACGTGAAAGTGATGATCGACCAGTTCGCGGGCATCGAGCGTCACGGCCGACCGGCGGAACAGCTTCAGCAGGTACTTCGGGTAGTACCCCCCGTAGCGGATCCAGCGTCCTCGGAAGACCTGCCGGCGATTGACGAAGAATCCGTCGTACCGGCCCGCCTCCGGTCCTGCCAGTGCGGCCGCGACAGCCTCTCGCAGTTCCGGTGTCACACGCTGGTCGGCGTCGAGCGCCAGTACCCATTCGGTCGGAATCGGCAGGTGGTCGAGCGCCCACTGCCACTGTGCCGAATGCGTCTCGAATGGATGCACCACGACTTCGGCCCCGGCGCGCCGGGCGCGCTCCCGGGTGTCGTCGGTGCTTCCCGAGTCGACGACGAAGATGGCGGTGGCCCAGTCGCGGACGGCGTCGAGACACGCGTCGATGTTGGCCGCCTCGTTCTTCGTCAGAACGATGACGGTGACCGGCACCGTCGGGCGCTCAGGCATGGACCGGTGCTCCTGCGCGTACGGCGTCGTAGAGGTCGATGAGCGGCTTCACACACGTCGACCAGCGGAATCGTTCAGCCAGCGCCCGCGCTGCCGCCCCTCGCCGCTCCCGCTCGTCGTCATCACGGCAAATCGATCGGAGAGTGAGCGTGAGCGTCGACAGCTCGCGCGCCACGACCCAGCCGGCACGGGCCGCCTCGATCTCCTGCGCCAGGTTGACGCCGGGCGTCACCAGCACCGGTACTCCCACGGCCATCGCCTCGGCCACCGACAGGCCGAAGTTTTCCTGGGCCGATGGCGACGCCAGCAACGACGCGCCACGCAGCAGCTGCCGCTTGCGTTCGCCATCGACCCACCCGACAAACTCGATCCGGCGCGCCGCCGGGCCCGCCGCCGCGCGGCTGCGAAGACTGTCCACATAGTCGCCGGGCCCGTCGCCGGCGATCACGAGCCGCCACCCCTCCACACCGGCATCGTGAAAGGCGTCGATGAGCAGCTCGAGCGACTTCTTGGCATCGAGCCGCGACAGCGTCAGCACGTAGGGCCGGGTCGCCCGACGCTCCGGCGTCCCGAACGCCTGATCGGAGATGCCGATCGGCACGACCCGCCCGCGTCCGAGCCACGGCAGCGCGCGGCTCGCCGCCTCCATTTCAGCCGCCGTCGTGTACTGCACGCAGGCGGCGTCTTCGAGCATGCGCCGCACGGCCACGCGCAGCAGCAGCCGCTTGCGGAGCGCCTTCCGACCGAGACTCCACGGGTCGAGCGCACCGTGCGGCCGCACGACGAACGGCACGCCCGCGCGCCGGGCCGCCGATGCAGCCGCGATCGAGCTGTGGCTGAAAATGGCGTGGATATCGACGACGTCCACGCTGGCGACAGCCTCCCTGAGCCAGCGCGCCAAAGCGGCGGACCACTTGAACCGTTCCCCGCCGCCGAGCGGAAACGCGACGATCGGCACCCCCTGCCACTCGACCACGGTCCCGTGCGGCACATCGAGCCGCGACGGCCCGTCGGCGTCGGTTGTGGCGACGAACGCATCGTGCCCTTCGCGCCGCAGGGCGCGCACGGTCTCGACGGCCACGACACTGGGGCCTCCGTACCTGGGCGCCACGGCGGGAATCACATGCAGGATTCTCACCTCGGCACTCCCACGACACGACGGTCGGCAGCCACGGCAGGCACGACGCCAGCGAGCAGATCGATCAGCCGGCCGCTGAAGCGTTCGTAGCCGAACTCACGCTCCACGCGCGCCCGCCCGGCGGCGCCCATGCGCCGCCGCAGCTCCTCGTCGACAAGCAACCGCACGATCGCCGACGCCAGCCCGTCGCGATCATCCTGCGCCACCAGAAAGCCGGTCGTACCGTCGACGACCACCTCGGCCGCCGCGTCGTGCGGAGACGCAACACAGGGCAACCCGGCCGCCATCGCCTCGAGGTAGACCAGCCCGAAGCCTTCGCGACGACTCGGCATGGCCAGCAATGCGGCCCGCGAGTACATGGCCCGCTTCTGTTCGTCGTCGACGAACCCGGTAAAGACAACCGCATCGGCGACACCGCACTCTCGCGCCTTCTCCTGCAGCCGCGGCACGTCATCGCCCTCGCCAACACAGATGAGGCGGGCGTCGGGACAGGCCGCGCGTACGAGCGGCCAGGCCTCGAGCAGCTGATCGTGTCCCTTGTATCGTTCGCTGCCGACCATGCGCCCCACGATCACCACGTCGCGTGAAGGCGGACCGCCCACGGGCCCGGACCGCTCGCCGAGGGCACCGGGCTCGAGGGCCAGGGGACAGGCCGCAACAGGACCGGCCGCGGGATTTGCCGACTCGACGCGACGGGCCGTGTAGTGCGAGTTGGCGATTCGCAGGTGCGCCGATGCGAGCACGTCCCGCATCGGACGGTTGAGCGGAGTCCAGGCCTCGACGTCGTGCAGAAAGACGACATACGGACGACGCGCCGGAACCAGCCGATGCACCCGGGCCAGGTTCAGGTGCGTGTAGAACATCCAGCGGCAGCGCCCCGTCAGCTGCGCCGCGGCGATGGCCGCGCCGAAGGCGGCCCGCTCGAAGAACCCGGTCTCGAATCGCGATTCGTCGGAGGCCAGCGTGAATCGCGTCACGGCCCCGCAGTGTTCGCGAAGCACCCGGTCGACCAGCCGCGAGACCGCCGCAATGCCGCCGCCATGGGGACTGAACGTGATCGCCGCCAGCCCGGGCCGCTGCAATCCGTCCCTCACGGCAGCGACTCCATGGACTCCTCGTCCTTCGCCTCGAACGCCGGCTCGACGTCGTGGACGAAGACCCGGCGCAGCGCCCACGCCACGGCCACGGATGCCCCGGCAGTGGCCGTCATCTCCACGAACGATCCACCGACATACAGCAGGCTCAGTCCGGGCAGGAACCAGAACGTGAACCGGCCCGCGTCGCCCGCCTGCAGCCACGCCGCCGCCGCGCGGTCGACGTAGCTGATGGCAGCGCCGATGAGCACGAAGCCGATGACGATGCCCGGCATCGTGAAGTTGACGTACCACTCCATGACGTGACCCACGCCAACGCTGGTGCCTTCGACGAAGGTCAGCCCCGTGTAGTCCGACACGATGTCGCCGCTGCCGGCACCGACCGGCTTCGAGGGCCAGATCGCGCGCGGCACGAGTGCAATGACCGCGTCCACGATCGTGCCGCCCCACGCCGGCTCGACGGCGCCGGTCCTGATGCCCTGGACCGCCGCACCGACGAGGGCGTTCTGATTCAGTCGATCGTCGACGCGCCGCAGGTGTTCGATGCGGGTGGGATCGAACCACTCCATCCTCGTGAACGTGTCCTGCAGGATCTCGAACCGCTCCGAAATGGCCTCACCCGCCCAGATCACCGCACGGATGTCGCGCCGGTCGCGCATGTAGGTGACGTAGACCGACAGGCCCAGAAATGCGACGACCAGACCGGCGATGACCACGTGCCAGCGAGGCCGATAGAAGCCGGCCACGAACGTGGCCACGATCAGCATCGAGGCCAGACCGAAGCTGAGAAAGCCCTGGCCGACGAGCGTCATCAGGGGAAACACGATGCTCGCGCCGAGCCACAGCCAGATGCGCACGTAGGCGCCGCGCTGCCAGGCGTTCCAGGCCTTCAGCGCAATGCCGAGCACCATCAGCGACGACGAGGTCGAGGCGAGCGCCGACGCTGTCGGAAGCCCGGCGATCAACGGATACACGCCGCCGTAGATCACCGCACCGCCGATGAGATAGACGCTGACGATTCTGCCGGGCACGGCGCGCGACTCCTGCTCGCCGGCCTCGGTGTCAGGCGGGAACGCGTCGGATCGCGCGAAGAGCGCCGACCCGATCTCGCATCCAACGGCGAACATCACCATCCCGATCGTGGCCACTTCGAGGCCGACGAGCGTGTCGTCGATCCGGGACGACGTGTACCACGGCAGCAGGTAGAGGGCCG
>Ga0207864_1000777_pt1 | contig 40235 bp, 49 predicted proteins | sample HigsolmetaAR202D_FD_184834 | JGI IMG/M metagenome (GOLD analysis project Ga0207864, IMG submission 184834) | Ionic liquid and high solid enriched microbial communities from the Joint BioEnergy Institute, USA - AR20-2-D (SPAdes) (version 2) ...
GTCTCCGCTTTTTCGACAGCCCTCCCACTCCACACTTGCTTCCCCGTATCGACCGCGCCAGCGTGTCCTGTTGCCAGTACCCGACCGTCGTTGTCATACACGGTCGCTTTGACAATCAGCGGGTCGAGGCTCACGATTTCGGTATGGATGGATCCGCGCTCATGCTTCTCTCGAAAAGCCATGATGCGTGCGTATGTGGGCAGATACATCTTGCCTTTCAGTGGAACAAGATGTTTTTTTAGGTCGATTGCCATCTACTCGCCTCCGTTATCCGCATCGATGAGCGCCTCAACGCGCTCCGCCGCTTCCATTGCTCTTGCCACTGCCACATCCCACGGTTCGCCCGCATCGTATGCTTGCACAAACGCGCGGTCGTAGGCTTCCACCGCCTCCTTGCTCATGTCGATGGTGCGCCGGTCAAGGCCGAGGATCAACACGCTCATCTGCCGTTCCTTTCGCTATCTTCTTTCGATGGTTCACCAGCGCACGCCACGCGTGTTTGTGGGCCGCTGTTGGCCGGTATCCGTTCAGCCGCGCATCGAACAGCGCTGCGAGATAGACCTGCACATCGTCCTCGTTCTTGGCCGGCACATCGATTGGCGCTTGGGTCATTCCGTTTCCCTCCCCAAGTGGCGGCCGGTACGGTAAGCGCAGCTCACCGCGCTTGGGCCTTCGGTCATATATTCGCAGACTTCTCCGCGAAAAACGAAGCTTTTGACATGCCCGCCGTCACGGAACGGCATCCAATACACCGAGCGCCGGCCGTCCGGCTGTTGCAGATCGAGGACACACGGGCTGAATTCGACAGCAGGCCTGTGTTCCACAATACGCGGCTCCGGCGTGCGCTTAAAGAGGCGCCTTAGCAGAGACATAGCCGCGCACCTTTTCGCCATTCGCGCACGGTTGCCAGCGCGTCAAACATGTTTGTGTATGGGATAACGATGCGCAGCCCATTGGGGGATCGCCCCACCAGTTCGAACGCGCCGCCCTCCAGTCCGTAGACGGTTACCACGCGCCCATCGGGCAACGTCTCTTTGGCAACAACCCAACGGTGGCGCGCGGCTGCAGGTTTGGCTTCGGCGTAGATGATCATAGGATTACTCGCTTTCTTTCGCTAGAGGCACAACCTCGATGAGGTCGCCAATCCCACACTCGAAATAGTCCATCAGCCTGGCGACGGTATCGGCGTCAATGCGCCTCGTTACCCGGTTCGTGATGCGTGAAAGCGTCGTCACGGGCACTTTGCTTTTCTCTGCAATTTCCTTCTGGCTGAGCCGGTAGCCCCGCGCCGCAGCCTTCTTAAGCGCCAGTTCCTCTACGCGAAGACGGAATTTCGCCACGTCTGTTTGCATGATTTGGCCTCCCTTCACCATACATTGGGCGTGAAAGCTCACGCTACTGCTCCAATTCTATACCATTAGCGCCGCTCGCGCAAGTACTTTGTTGACACAGGTTGCTGCTGATGGTAAAATTGTCGACGAAAGTGGGCGGGTTAAGGAGGTCACAACATGGCGATTGAAGTAGGATCAGAGGTTCGGTTGCGTGACGGCACAACCGGCATTGTCCGCCGGATTGTCGAGCGCCACGGGGCGCGCTTCTACAGCCTGCAGATGACGTTGCGGGCGCGCTGGGGAACGGTCATAACGGGGCGGTTCACCTTCGCCGCCGAAAGCGAAATCGGCGCCATAAAGCAGGCGGCAACCGCCGCCTAGTTGAGCAGTGCGGCAATCGATGGTTGCCCGCGTATCTGCCGCCATTGGCGAGACGGCACTCACGACAGATACACGGAAAGAGGAGAGCATATCCTATGAGTAGTGCAGTTGATTTGCGAGTAAAACACAGTGTTGCCGGTGTGTTTGACATGCCGCTCGGCGAAGTCGTTTACCGTGAAGACTTGTACCCGCGCATCAAGGCTGACCCGGCAACCATTCAGCGCTACGCTGAAAACCTCGAAGTTTTGCCGCCTATCGAAATCAATCAGCACGGCATTCTGATTGACGGCTTCCATCGTTGGACGGCACATAAAAAGGCAGAAGCTGAAACCATCAAGGCGTTTGTGACGGAAACCGCCAGCGAAGCGGAGTTGTACGCGCTGGCAATTGAGCGCAATGCCGCACATGGCCTACAGATGAATGACGCCGATAAGCGTGCGGCTGCGAAAAAGCTCTTTCCTCATTACGACATTGCGCAAATCGCGCGCCTGCTGTCTGTTAGCGAGCTCACGGTCACGAAAAAGTATCTCGCCGATGAGATTGCCGAGCGCACCAGAATTCGCAACCAGAGCATTATCCGCGCGCAGTACGAATATGGCGCACCTGGAACCGTGCCGCGTGTGCGGACACAGGAGGAAATCGCGGAAATCGTCACCGCTGAAACCGGCATCCCGTGCAGCCAATCGACTGTTGCCAGGGTGCTGAAGGCGCTTGATAAAGGCGGGTCCGCGAACGGCTACGCCGTCGAAGCAATGGTGAACGAAGCGCTGAACGCCAGCAAACCGGATGACGATGGCGGCGTGGACGGCATTACGCCGGACGGCTGCGCCATTCAGACAACCATCGAACCGACGGTTAGCCGAGCCAAAGTAGATGCGCTGGTCGCCGGCATGGAGCGGCACGGGCTGCAGCGGGGGCTGGTGGTTGGTAAGCGCCTTTCATCCGGCGCTAAAAAGGAAATCGAGCGATTGCAAGCGCAGGGCGTCCAGGTGGAATTTACGCCGCTTGCCGAAGTTATCGAGCAAACTGAGCAGGCTGTATCTTTATTCAAAAAGAACCGCGAGTTCTTTTTGAATAAGTATCTGCCACTTGAAGCTGAATTGTCAGACGTGTTCACTCCTGCACAGATGGCGCAATGGCAGGATGAACTTCAGTTTATCCGTGAGGCCGATTTCTCGGACGCCGAATTTTCGCCGCCGCTCTACAACATCTGGACCTTCAGCCGCAAGAGTAACAGTGTCAGCCACTTCGGCAACTCCGAGCAGCGCATCGTCGAGAACCTGCTCTACCTGTACACCGAACCGTTTGACATCGTCGTTGATCCGTTCGCGGGCGGTGGCTCGACGATTGACGTCTGCCAAAAGCGCCTGCGTCGTTACTGGGTAAGCGACCGCAAGCCGATTGTTGAGCGCGAAAACGAAATCCGCAAGCATGACATTACGGAAGGCTTGCCGCCGCTCAATAATCGCTGGGCAGAGGTAACGCTTACTTATCTTGACCCTCCGTACTGGCGACAGGCAGAAGGCCAGTACAGCAACGACCCAACCGACCTCGGCAACATGCCGCTGGAACAATTCACGGAAACGCTTATCGACCTGGTGGAAAAAATCGCCGCGAAGCAGTCACGCGGCGTCATTGCGCTACTTATCCAACCAACGCAGTGGAAGGCCGACAACCGCGAATTTACTGACCATGTGATGCACCTGGTTGCGGGCGTTCGCTCTAAGAACCTTGTCCTCGAAACGCGCGTGTCATGCCCGTACTCGACGGAACAATACAGCGCGCAGCAAGTCGAATGGGCCAAAGCGAACCGCAAATTGCTCGCACTTACACGCGAATTGATTGTGTGGAGAGTGCGGCGATGATACGCGACAGCGCGGCACTGTGGCGCATGATGCGCGCCTTCAAGAACCTGCATCGCGTTCGTGCTGAAAACACGATGACACGCGACCTCGAATTTAGCGCGTGGCTGCGTGAGCATGGCAGACCGTCAAAGCGCAACTTCACGGTTGACGCTATTGAGTTGGGCGCGTTCGTTGCCTTTGATGTGGACTGGTTACTGCTCGATTACGAACGACGCATTGTTCGCCTGCTCGAAGTCAAGACGCGCGGTGCCAAGATGCGCTTTGCACAACAAAGCGCTTTCAAACTGCTTGATGACATCTGTCGCGCTGGCGCTCCACTGGTAGGCGCGCACTACCTCGGCCTGAGCGTTCTCCGTCTTGAAAACACGACGCCTAGTAACAGCGCGTGGTGTGAATGGGACGGTGAGCGCATCACGGCAGAGGAATGCTGGCGGCGTGTCAATCTGCTTGATGCAGTGGAGTACGCATCATGACCACCTTCGGCCGCCTGAATAAAGCCATCGACAAGGCGAACGACGAACCAAAGGAATAAGACAATGGGCATCATCAACGGGCATAGCCACAAAGCGATTAAATATTTCCGGGACGAACCCGCCGCACTAGCCGTCTACTGGATTTATTGCAGCCGCGTGAATAACGAGGGTGTCGCGTGGCCATCCATTCGCGGGCTTGCTGAATCCACAGGATGGTCGAAACAGACCGTCACCAATGCGCGTAAGTGGCTGGTAGAGCGCGGTGCGCTGGAACCCGTCGCGGATTACACGCGCCCACAATGGCGCAATCTGCCCCCTGCTGAGCAGAACAAAAAGAAGGGGCTGAACCGCAGCGAATATTACCGCGTGACAGGCATCATTTACATTGACGGAACGCGGTACGACCTGCTGTACATCCCCGGCCATACGCCGGCCAGTGAGCTAGAGGTTCCAGATGTCCTACCGGGTAGGACGCCTACCGTGCAGGACGCCTACGCTGTAGGACGCCTACCGGATAGGACGGAACTTAGTATCAGTCCTGAACTTAGTACCAGTCCTGAACTTGATACAACAACAAGCGGAGTTGTTATCGGTTTTCTTGCTACGCCAGAGGAACAGAAAGCGATACATAAGGCGACAGAAAAAGCACTGCGCCTTAAAGGATCAGCATACGGGCTTGTCGAGAAGTATGCGAACTTCCTTGCAGGGCGAACTCCTGAGCGCGCTCCCGCCGCGAAAGGCATGAAAGCGCGGTCTAACGGCAAATGGTACGAGTACCAGGTGACGCCGGGAATGGACGCCGCCGAAATCTACGCCTTCGGCAACTACATGGCTTCGTATCACCCGGATATCGAGCCGCTGCGCAAACCCGAAACCATCAACGACTACGCCGCGCGGTTCAGGAACCATCCTGAGCACGACGCGCTGGTGAAACGGGCGCGCGGGTTAATGGCGCTCAAGCATGAGCAAGAGGCCACACTGCCGGTCGCAGCTGGTGCTGAGAGCCAACCGCCGCCGGTCATGGCAACGCCTGAGCAGATCGAGCAGGCCAAAGCCGCCTTTGAAGACCTGATGCGTAAGAAAAGAGGTTAACGACGATGACGGACAAACTTGCGAGACGGGAGCGCGTGAGCACGTTCGCGACGAACGGCACGAAGCCGCCACCGGACATCACGACGCTGGCGAACATCGACGCCGAGGAAGCGGTGCTGGGCGCGATCCTGCTGGAACCGTCCTTACACCCGAACGTCGCGGAGATTCTGCAGCCTGCCGACTTCACGATCCTGTTCAACGGCTTTGTCTGGTACGCCTTCGACAAGTTGGCGGAGCGTAATGTCGGCATTGACCTGCTCTCGGTGTCCGACGAACTGGAGAAGGTCAAAGACCTGAAGGGCGTGGATTTTGCCACGCGCTTAACCGAACTTATGGCGGCGTGTCCTGATCCGATGCACGCCGAACACTACGCCCGCAAGGTGCGCGACGCGGCAACGCTGATCCGCGTGCATCGCGCGGCGGCGAAAATGCAGGCGCTTGTCGAGGATAAGACGCACGGCATGACCGTTGACGAACTGATCGACGAGTGCAACAAGATTCTGTTTCTGGCGACCGACCAGGACACGAGCAACAAAGACACGCGCGCCGACGCGATTATCAGCCGCTATTTCGACGTAGTAGAGAAGGGGATGCAGGGCCAGACGCCGCCGGGTGTGCCGAGCGGGTTCCAGGAGCTTGACATGCTCATCCCCGGCTTTGCGCGCGGGGAAGTGACGGTGATCGGCGGCGGCGAGGGCATGGGAAAAACGTCGTGGCTGCTGACGGTCATTCGCGCGGTCAGCAAGCAGTACGGGCTTACCGTGGCGCATTTCAGCCTCGAAATGACGCAGGATGAAGTCATGCGCATCATGATCGCGATGGAGACCGGCATACCGAAGGACGCGCTCAAATCCTTCTCGCTGACCGACCTCCAGTGGCGGCAGTTTGTCGCGGCAACCGGGCATATCGCCGCGTGGCCGATGCACATCATTGACGAGTATCCGGCGCTGACGCCGATCCAATTGCGCCGCCGCCTGCGCAAGCTGGTCAAAGATGAGCCGGTTCACCTGGTCACGATTGACGGTCTGTGGCTAATGGAACCAACCAATCCTTCACGCGACGGACGCCCGCGCGACGTGGGCAACATCATGCGTGATCTGAACGAGATTGCGCGCGACTTCGACGTACCGGTGGTGGTCGCGCACCAGTACAACGGCGAACAGTGGAACCGCCGGGACAAGCGGCCAAAGCTGATCGACCTCGCGGAATCGAGCGGCGTTCGGCGCAACGCTCAGGTCATTCTCGGCTTGTACCGGGATTCCTATTACAGCATCGATACGCCGGTTGACGTGACCGAACTGCACATCCTGAAGGACCGTAACGGGCGGGCGCAGGGGCGCAAGATCGATCTGCTGTATGACTTCGACCGCGCGATGTTCCGAGACATTGGAGGAACCCGCTGATGCGACTCTATCCGTGGATGCGCGAGGAAGTGCTAAACTACCAGCTGTTGCTTACCAGTTGGATGCGGGAGCTGGCCCAGGCGCACATACCGCTGCGGTCGGTGCAACCTGCGCTGGCTGAAACCGTGCGATGGGTGCGCGATTACGACCGTGGCGCGGCAACGTGGAGGTCGTTCTGGGACACGATCAACCATGCGAGTGAAGCCTGCAACGACGCTTACAAGGCGATGCGGGCGCAGCGCACGAAACGACTGGAGAATACCTTGCGGTCGCTGCCGAGCGGGAGCGAGTGGCTTGACTGGGTTCATGCAAATGAGCTTGACACGATCACTGAAGCGACATTGGTGCTCTGCGAGCGGGAGAACAAGGGTGCAGGATGACGAATACGCGGATGAATACCATGCAAGCCGTCGAAACCGAGCGCCTGATGCTCAGTGCCGCGCTCCGCATGGCGCTCAACCACATCATGCAGCAATTGAAGGAGGTGGAGTAGTGGAACTCGACACCGTTTACCACATGGACGCCATCGAGCTTATCAACTCACTACCCGACGCCAGTATTGACGCCGTGATAACCGACCCTCCTTACGGACTGGCGGGGCGCGTGTTCAAAGTCGAAAGCATAGGGTACACCGCTGTTAACGAAGAATGGGATGCGTTTGCGCCAGTCGATTGGCTTGCACCTGTTTCCCGCGTCTTGAAACCGGGCGGCAGCGTCATATGCTTTGGCGTCCGCCAAAGCATATATGCGCTCGCAGCTGAGGGGCTACGACTTGGCTGGCGACTGGTTAACGACATTACGTGGTACAAGCCCGATGCCATGCCGAATATGACCGGGCGCATGATGACTGAAAGTACCGAGCGCATCCTCTGGTTCTGCCCATCGGGTACACAGTGGACTTATAACCTGAAAGCAGCCAAAAGCATGAACGGCGGGCAAAACCTCCGCGACGTATGGACGTTCGGCCGAACGCGCGACCAGCGGTATCACCCAACACAGAAGCCACTCATTCTTATGAGGCGCATTGTCGAATTGCTGACCAACGAGGGCGACGTAGTTTTAGACCCCTTCATGGGCAGCGGCACAACGCTAGTAGCCGCACGAAATACGGGCCGTCGCTATATCGGTTGTGACATTAACCCTGATTACGTGGCAGTTGCCCGCCGCCGCCTCTCGCAGCCATTCACACCCGATATGTTCGCCACCATCGAACGACAAGCACAAGGAGCCGACTGATGACGACAGCGCAAAGAAACAGCAACCTGACGCTCTTTGACGACGCCGAATACTCACAGGGCGGGAAAACGCCGCAAATCGCCGTACGGCGCGATTACGATGTGCTACAGGCAGAACGCGCGTACAACGCCGAAGCCTGCCCGCGTACATTGCGGGTGCTGGCGGCGCGGGCACTGGCAAGGGGCGATGTGGCGGAGGCCGAGCGGTTGGAAGCGCGGGCGGCGCAAAGTGCGAAGTTCTGGCGAAAGAAGGTGGGGGCAATAAGATGAGTAACCAAACCAAGCGTTTTGTGATGGCCCTTGTGGCGATTGTGCTGCTGACATTACCGCAGTTGTTTAGCTCGCTGTTTGCGGCATTGCCCGCCACTGTGGAGGCGGCGCTGCTCAAGGTTGTGTTCAGCCTTGTGGTTGGATCTGCTAGCGGCTATCTCATCGGGAGGCTGGCGTTCGATGAGTAACGTTACCGATGTCAACTACCCCCGGCTAAAGCCGGGAGCTTGTAAGTCGGAGTGCCTTGCCCGGTACGGCGGGCGACATGTGTCTATTTTAGTGCGTTTGTGCTTCTAGCGAAAGGAGGATCCGGCTTCCATCCCCGCCTAAAAGCGGGGGTCTCCGCCGGGATTTTCTATGAAGATTGTCCACATCCGGGCGGGTGAGCAGTTTCTCACCCAACAGCCGCACGTCAGGATCTATCCGTTCATCAACCAGGAGCAAGATGCTGTCATCAACGACCCTGCGAGTGAGTGGTACGGAGAGCCGATGGGCTACGTTGCAGCCTTCGAGGACCGCATCGAGCTGAACTACGGGTGGGATGATATACCCACCTGGGGCGTAGACGAAGCCGAGGCGTTTGCCCGCGCAATCCTGAAAGCTGTTGAGTTTTCGCGTGAGATGAAGGCGAAACGCCGCTAACCCGATATACGAGCAAGGAGGATAACAAATGCGCGTAAGTGTATTGCATGAAAATCTCGCACGAGCATTGAGCATCGTCAGCCGCGCCGTGGACAGCAGGCCCACCCTGCCTGTGCTGGCAAATGTGCTGCTGGAGACCGACGGCGACACGCGGTTGCGGCTGTCGGCAACGAACCTTGAACTGAGCATCACAACCTATATCGGCGCGAAGGTTGAGAATGCGGGCGCAATCACGCTGCCGGCGAAAACTTTTGCAGAGCTGGTCAACACCCTTTCGCCAGAGCGCGTGGACCTGACGCTTGACGCGGCAACGCACACGGTCAACCTGCGTTGCGGCACGACGAGCACGAACATCAAGGGGATCGCGGCGACCGAGTTTCCGCAGCTACCCGAAGCGGACAGCATCAACCGCATTGCGCTTCCCGGCGCGCTGTTGAAGTCGATGATTACCGAAACGACGTTTGCCGCCGCGAAAGAGGACACCCGGCCTATCCTGACCGGCATCCTGACGCAGTTCAGCGGCAGCACACTCATGCTGGCGGCAGCGGACGGCTACAGGTTAGCCGTGCGCACGGCCACGCTGGAGGACGTGTCGTTCGAGAATCAGATCGAGATGGTCATCCCTGCCAGATCGCTGGCCGAAGTCGCGCGCGTCATTACCGACGACGACAGCGAAATCGCCGTGACGTTGCCCGATGAGCGCAATGTGATGCTGTTCTCGACTGAGCACACGACCATCAGCACACAACTGTTGGAAGGTCGCTTTCCTGACTTCAATGGGATCATCCCCAAGAGCTACAGTACGGCGGCGACCGTCTACGCGACCGACCTGCTGCGCGCCTGCAAGCGGGCTGAGATTTTCGCCCGCGATAGCGCCAACAGCGCGCGCATTACCGTCACCCCGCCGAACGGCAAGGGCGGGCCGGGCGAGATGCGCGTCGTCGGCAAGAGCGCCGAACGCGGGGACAGCGAGGGCATGATCGACGCCAGCGTGGAAGGCGATGCGCTGGAAGCATCGTTCAACATTCGTTATCTGATTGACGCGCTTAACGTCATTCGTGATGAGCGCGTGACACTGGAGAGCAACGGGCCGTCGCATCCGGGCGTGATACGACCGGAGGGGCGGGATGACTTTGTGTATATGGTAATGCCGATGAGTATCACCAGGTAGTTAACAACCCGACAACGCAGAAACCGGAGGATTAGCAGCCCCCCAATTCTTGGGGGGTATTCCTACTTGACATGTCCCGAATACGGGACTATACTTTAATCATAGTCGAGTGTCTATTTTAGCACGTTTGTGCTTCTAGCGAAAGGAGTGTCCGGCTTCCTCACCCCGCTGAAGCGGGGTGTCTCCGCCGGGATTTTCTATGATGAAGGAACTGGAAATTATCGACGTGTCGTATGTAGTCAGTGGGCGAAAGGACGCCCTTATGGACACTGTTCGTATTCACGAGCGGTGGTTCCCTGGCGAGACGATGAAAATGAGTCATAGCGTCCGGTACACCATCTCCGTCGAGTTGAAGTACCGCCGGGAGCGTATTCCTGGCATAATCGCCGGTGGCATTTACGACGGGCTGGTGGCGGCACGCATCGAAATCCCGGCCTACGGGCACTACTACAAGTCGATTACGTTCCCGTCGGTCGAAGAAGTGCGAGCCGCGATTGACGGCTGGGAGGGCAATCCTCGCTTGACTGCGCTGATAGAGAACGCAGTTAAGCGAGAGGGAGCAATCATCAACTGGGACGCCGAGAAGCGCGAGTTCGTCGAGGCCTAGCCCCTCATTCGCAGCGCCCGCGCCGTGTGAGCGCGGGCAGAAAGGACAGCATCATGCGCTATACCGTGCAAATCCCCGAATCCGGATGGCAGCAGGACAGCATCCGCTGGGACGCGCCCGAAGGGGTGGCGTCCCGCTCCATCGTTACCGCTTCCGAGCAGCTCGAAAATGGCGTAAAACTCGAAGTCGGACTAATCCGCTACGACGACGGCAGCTATGTCATTGAGGGGGCGGCGCTGGTGGACAGCACCAATGCCATCCTCGACTACATCAACCCGCGTCTCGTCGCGCTTATTGACGCGGACGGCCAGCCGGTCGCGGCGTCCCACGACCCGCTGTGGGACACGCTCACGACCGCCGAAGCCGAAGCCCTGTGCGGGCTGGCCGAAGGCACGGTCAAGAAGGCGTGCCAGCGCGGGGACATTCCTTGCCGCAAGTCGGGGGGCGCGTGGCTGGTGACGTTCGAAGACGTGGCCGCGCGGTGGCCGATAAAGTCAACAACCCCCGGCTAAAGCCGGGGGTTGTTGACTTGTAGCTCTACTTCCTTGCTAGCAAAGGACGGCACTACCGTGAATCAGTATAACATGCTTTCTAACCATCAATCCTTAGAGGACGTTGGTCCTGGCGTCTTAACGGACCTCGCTCTGACCCTCGAACCGCTGGTTCCTGCCTACCTCGACAGCAACCGCGCGGCTGAGTTCGCTGTCGGATTGCACAATTTCGCGTTCTTCTACGGCTACTCGTTTGAAGCCGCGATGGAACTGTTCAGCCAGTACATGCGCGAGCGCGACGAAGTGCAGCGCTTCACAGCATCGGTTGAGCAGGTAGCAGATCTCTTCAGGAGGGTATCGTGATCTTCCAGCACACACACGAACTGGTCCTGAACGGGACGAAGACCCAGACGCGCCGGATTCAGAAGCCGTGGCAGGCGTTAATGCGCTTCGACTTTGGTGAGGCGAGTACGGACCCGCTTCACGGCAAGCCATTCGTTTGCGACACCAGAACGGGCCGCGTCGTTTATCAGGCGGGCAAAACCTACGCCGTGCAGTCGGGACGGGGCCAGCCTGCGATTGGTCGCATCTACATCGAAGACATCTCCAGTCAGGACGTTCGCGAGATCAGCGATGTAGACGTGTGCGCTGAGGGGTTTGTCTTTAAAGCAGACTTCCTCAAAACATGGACACAGATGCACGACAAGCCCGCGTTCGGTTACCTGATGGCCGACCTCATGGCCGGGGAATACCAGCGACTTGGTATGACCGTGCCTCTGCACGTCTGGGCTGAGTGGGAAAACTATCTTCAGAATCGCCCCGCTGAGCGCTACCAGGCATGGGTGCTTGAGTTCCAGTTGGTGCGCTCATGACCGCCAGTGACTCCGACAGCGACCGCCGGGAGCGCAAGCCCGTCTTCACGCCCGGCGAACCGACCATGGACCCAAGCCTGCCTGAGCAGGAAAGCGAACCCACTACCGCCCGTATGACCGTGAGCGAAGGAGACAACGCTCATGTTTGAACAATGGCATCCTGACGAGAAGTTTGAACTACCGAAGCGGACCGAACGCCTGCGCATCCTGGCGCGCGAGTTACAGGTAGACGACGTGATTATCCAGCAGCCCGTCGGTCTGTTCAAGACCGTGCGCACACCTGTGCTCGCGGTGACGAAAACCCGAAGCGGTCAGGTGCTTGTCGAAGTGCCGACCGAAAACCCGTACCAGATTCACGACACAGTACGCAATACGGTTTCATGGCTGTACGAGGGAACCGATTGGGTCAACGTGGAGCGCGCATCATGATCGAGCGTCTACGCAAACGGTTCCAGCGAGAGCGCCAACTCCGCGCCCTGGTTGCCGACCTGATGGCAGAGAACGAGGCGTTGAAGCGCCAGCGCGACGAACTGACGGCGCTGGTGGACTCGCTGCCGCATGAGGCTGACATTCGCCTTGTGCGCGTGGCTCAGAGCGGCTTCTGGCGCGCAATCTTCGGCTTTGACCACGGCACGTTCTACGGCGGCGGCAAGTCCATGCACCAGGCGCTTGAAACCGCGCTCCACAGCGCGAAGACGAGTAAAGCGCGGAGGGCGGAGTAATCATGACTAAATACGTCCTCTTTGGCGCGGCGCTCGGCTGCATGTTCGGAAGCAGCATTGGCATCGTCGTATTCACGACGCGCTGGTTCAGCGGAAGCACTGAGCCGAATGTGCTCTACGCCCTGATTTACCTCACCTTTTTCATCTTCGCTTTCCATGTGGCAAGAAGAGTGGGGCGCTGGCTGTCAACTACATCCCAGTGCTAAAGCACCTGGGGTTTACGAGCTAACCCCTAACGCGCCCGTTTCGCCCGCCGATCAGGAAGCCACGCCGACCAGTCGGTGAACGGCTCGTCACTAAATAGGTACGGCGTGCCGCCCCGAAGCAACGTAAAGCCCCGTTTCATCGCGGGGCTTTTGCTATCGTCCATCACGGCGTAGGCCATCACGTCAGGCCGAAACAGGCCTCCATTGTTGACCACCACATAGCGCCCGTACCTATCCCATCCCATCGCGCAATGATGCTCGTGGTGCTGGATGATGTGCATCTGATACTTTTGCGCCAGTTGGTCGGCCACGACCAGTTGGTTCACGCTGTAGTTTCGGGCGTGGGTCACGCGGTACGGGATACCGCCCTCGTTTGCAATCACGCAATGGCCCCACGCGCTCACATGCACCCGCTTATCGTGCGTCATCATCGCGAGGATGTGCTGCGGTTTTAGCGCGGCCTTCGTGCGCTTGCCAACGCGCCGCTCATGGTTGCCCATGAAGTAGTAGATATTATCGAACACGGTCAGGTATTCGGCAAAGAACACCTGAGCAGCCTCGATTTCCTGCTCAAACGCGGGCGTTTCGGTGTCCATGTCGTAGAGGCTAAACGCATCGGCGTTGAGCAAATCGCCCGCCAGCACGAGGTTGCGGTGACCGCGCCGCATGTGCTCCCGCGCAATCGCCAGCGGCAAGGCCATGAAATCGTAGTCGGTTGTCGGCAGCTGCACATCCCCGACGATGATGTAATCATCGTCGGGGAGCAGCCACGGCTTGCCTAAATCGACTGTGTACGGCGCGGGTGTGGCCTGTAGCCCGTTCTCCGCCCGCCACATGCGCCCTAGCATCGCGTTATAGCTCATCGCGTCGGCGTGGTTCGCCCGCCAGAAGTCTTTTTTGGACAGCCCCGACGCCCGCCACGCCCTCAGCAGTTCCGGCCCGCCCGCGTCTGCCATTAGCTCTTCTCAGGCAGGAGCTTAAACAACCTATAGCCCGACCACAGGACCGCGCTGCCAAAGCCGATCGCCAGCGCCGTGACGATGCGCGCCGCCAGCGGCGTAGCATCAACAGTGATGCCAAACGCCTCTAGCACGTTCGCCTCCACGCCCGTCAGGAACACCAGCGCAAACGACGCTGCGATTGCCACGAGCCGGACGGTCAGCGTATGCACTTCTTCACTGTAGCCAAGCCTGTCGCGCAAGCTTTCCAACAGCGGCTTGACGACTTCGACAAAGCCCGCGACGGACGCCGCCATGACAAGCAGCAGTTCAAACGCAGGGTCGGCCGGTTCTTCGCCTTGCGCCAGCACGGGCGCTGTAAGCAGGAACACCGCCAGTAGTACGAATAGGATGCGCATGGTCACTTGCCTTTCATTCGGTCTGCAACGTTGTAGAAAATCGCGGCGGCATCGGCAAACATGCCCGCCAGTTGCCGCGCCTCGTCTTCTGTCAGCCATGTCGCGTAAAGCGGCGGCTCCTCTACAGGCGGCATCGGCTGTGTATCGTCGTCCTCAGGCGGCGGTTCAGGGATAGCATTCACCATGTAGGGCAGGGGGTCGATTGGCACGCCCTGATACGTCAGGCGCCAATGCACGTGTACGCCTGTCGAGCGCCCTGTGCTGCCCGCGTAGCCGACGAATTGCCCGCGCTGTACCGTCTTGCTCGCGGGAATTGTCGCCACGCTCATGTGGCCCAACAGCGAGACAAAGCCGTCCTTGTGGTCGATGACGACGTAGTTACCAAATCCGTCAGCGTCCCATCCGGTGCTGATGTCGCCACCGGCGGGGGCCACCAGCCTGTAGGGCGCGGTCGTTCCGGGCGCGGGCGCCAAATCCACGCCGTCGTGGAACTCGACTTTATCTCCGTCATTCTGTTCCGGCGTCGGGCGGTTGCCGAAATTGGAGGTTTTGACGTAGGGGAAGGCGCACGGGTTCAAAAACACGACGTTGGTCGGGGCGATGACGACGCCGCCATTTTGCAGCGATACCCACCCCTCGGTTGTGTTCGTGCGGACAAATACCCACCCCTGATGTACCTTGTCGGGCCAGAAATCGACTGTCGCGCCCCGGCGCAAATCGCCCACGTCGCGCCCGTTGATCATGGGCTGTTCACGGATATTGACGTAATCGAGCGGGATTTTGACGACGCGCCCCGGCGTGGGGGCGGTAGTTGGTTTCGGTACAGTTGCCACGGGCGGAGTACTCCCTATACTTCTGTGCTGTTTCATCAACTGCATGAGCTTAGGCCGGTTCCAGAAATCGTAGCCGTAAGCGCGGTCCCAATCCGGCGCGCCGGTACAGAGCATGTACTGGCAAAAGGCGATGTATTCCGGGGGATAAGCGGCGTCACACCACTTCAGGACTTCGTAGATTGCCGTGTCGAAATCCCAATAGGGATAATAGTGACGCAGCACGTTTTCGAGCGTGTTGTGGCCCTTAATCTGCTCATAGCCGCTCGTGCCGTAGCGCCGTTCCAGTTCGGCGTAGATGTTCGGGTTGCGCTGCTCCAGGTCCGGCATGCGGTCAAAAAAGCACTCCGTCAGAATCACGCCGGGGATTTTCAATCCGAGCTTACGCGCCCGCGCCCGCAGCCAGCGGCCCCTCATCAAGTGCCAGTTGTCGGTTGAATCGGTGATGGCGCCGGGGCTAGGCCAGCGGTCGGGCTGTACTCGCGCCGGGTCGAGCATATCATCCGGCGATAAGCCCCACGCGCCGCCCGTGACAGGCGGGAACAACGTGTAATCGTGTTCCCCGATGACGTGCCAGCCGTTGTAGTGGTCGAGCATCCTGAGATACGGGTCCCACATGCCGCTGTCGATGTCGCGCCGTTCGATGTTTCCCGGCCCCAGATTGCCAAGCACGGCCCGAACGCCAACCCGCTCGCACTCCTCGGCAAAGGCGATGAACCATTCGATGATGCCCTGCCAGCTAATCTTGTCATTGGGGGCGGGCTCATTTGGGCCGTATGCGTGTACGTTCATTCGCCCGTAGCCTTCGCTGGCGTAGCGCCGCGCAAGCTGGCGCGGGTCGACCTTAAAATGCGCCTCACTATCTCCGAACGCCCGATGAATGGAAATCGTGTTCGGGTTGTCGCGCTTCACATCGGCGGCAAACGTCAGATCGTCCAACGTGACGACGGCGGCAACGTTCGCCTCTTTCAGCCAGCGCCGCAAGCCGTCACGGTCCCGGATAGAGAGCGCTCGGATATTCAGGCTCAGACGGTTCATCCGTTTTCCGCCTCATCATCACCGAACACAAACAAAATCGTCTGGCGCGTTTCGGTCACGTCCGCCGCGATGGCGTCCAGCCGTTCCAAGACAGGCTCGAACACCTCCTTTACCTTCGTCGCCACATCCCCCGGCAGGCTGGCGACAACCGACTGGAAGCCCGTTAGCGTGGCTGTATTGGCTTCAACCGCCTGCGTCAGCTTGCCCTTCTGTACGGCGTTGGCTTCCATGACGCGCGTAAAGTGCTTACGGTCCTCTGCTGCTCGCTTCTCAGACGCAGCCCACTCATCGACAGCGCGATTGATCGCGTTGGCAAGCGTCAGCATCTGCTCAGCCGTCGCTTTGGCTTCCGCCGCTTCCGCTTTGGCCGCTTCCGCCTTGCTGTCCGCGTCCTTCCGCTTGCTGTAGGCATAGGTGTTGGCGAGGATGGACACGAGGCCCACCAGCGCCAGCGCCACGTTTATCATCTGTTCGTCCATCGATATTGCGGCGGGGGACACCCCGTTAAAACGGGGTGGGGAATGCCGCTTGTCTCCTTTCCCTTCCCTTCCCTTCCCGTGATGCAATATGTTGAGCGTCACGCCAGCGTCAATCGCCGGAGTTGCGCCGCGCCATGCCCTAACCGCTATGCGAGATATTCTCGATATAGAAGCCCAACACTTCGCCCGTTTCGGCGTCTAAGAGCAGCGCCAGATGCTTGTCGAGAAAGTGGACAAGATGCGGGCGGTTGTCGGCAAAGTTGATAATCAGACAGTCAACATAAGCGTCATGCCTGATATGGTGATGCGCCGCGTCCTGTGTCAGCTTTGCAAGCGCTCGGTAGTCGGGGGTCATAGATGTAGCCGGTGTTGCCATGCCCGCCTCGAAAATAATTTGTGCGACTACACCCGCGCCAGCGCCTAAACCCGCCACAACTCGAACGCCCCGAACTCAGGCAAGGCGTTCGCTGGCACAGTCTCAGGATGGTACGGCGTCGGGTACCCCGGCGGCCACTGCGTCGTGCCGCTCATCGTCACTGTGACCGGAGAGCCATCATAAGCAATCGCCCGCCTGTCGTTGTCGTAGTCGCGCACCTGCCGCAGCTCATAGTCGCCGTTGTCGAGGGTGAGCGCGGACAGGTCAACGTCCACCGTTTCGTCTTGCAGCGGGTTCCAGATAGCGATGTTTGCAACGTGGTCGCCTTCGTTCACCGCGAATACACGGACAATCGGAACCGTGAGAGCGCCATCAGCTACGGCGTCGGCCACGCTGGTGTAGAAGCGGCTGTTGGCGTCCTGTCCGGTTTCGGCCTGCCACTCGGCAAACGAGCGCCAGCCGTCACCATCGATGGCGAATGGCCTGGCCTTGCTGCTGATGTACACGTTGTTGTCGAAGTGCAGGTTATTGTAATCCTGCCCAAGCTGCACGTTCACGCAATCGCCATCGCCCGCCAGAACAACGCAGCCGGTCATCGTCAGGCTTTGCCAGAAGCGAACTACCTGCGTGTACCGCATGAAGCTGTTGCTGATACTAGCGCTCTGGTTGTCCTTCTCGCGGTAGCCCCACTGAACCGCGCTGTAGAACATACAGCTTGTGATTTGCACGTCGTCAACCGGGGAGCCGCCAATCAGCGCCCGCTCATGCATAAAGATGCTGTCGCTGATGCGGTAGCCTTGCAGGATGCTGTCGCTCGACCCGTACAGGCGCAGGTTGCCGCCGTAACCCTCGACCAGAATTGACGCCGTGACGGTTTTAAGCCCATCCTTCGCGTCGTTCTGCGTGTACAGCACGTGCCCATGCCCCCGGTCGGGCGCGTCCCAACCTGTATCTTGTACGAGTACGCCCTTCCATGTACCAGTCGAACCAGTCCACCAACCGACGTTGCTCGTAGCAACAAGGCGGACATTCGTCAGGTTGATTGTGCCTGCATTGCCGACCATCGCGCCGATAATCCCGTCCATTGCGCTGGATAGGGGCTCTTCCGTGGCGCGGGTCGTCACGCTGCTTGTCACCGTCAGGTCGCGCAAATCGACACTCGCGTTCAGGTCGAGGTCAAAAGCGCCGCAGTCAATCACCGCCAGTTCGCCGGGGTAGCTGCGTATCGTCACGCCCGCGACAGTATGCGCTACAACTTTGCTTAGCGGGTGAGTTCCCTGCCGCAGATAAATCGTATGCCCGCTTTTCAGGCGCGGGTTCTCGAACGCCGTCGCCAGGTCGGTGAAGGGGTCTACAATCGAGCCATTAGCCATTAGCCATTAGCCATTGGGGACTACGTACCATTCCGGCCCCGTATACACTTCGGCAGGTTCTGCGGGCGGGGTTCCTAGAAAGGGGTATTCGAGGCCCGCTCCTTCGTTGTAGAGCATGTCCACTTCCTCGTCGCTTAAATAGCGCCCGGAAATGCCCACGCTGTCGGTGAGGCCAACCGTACTCCCGGCAGCGTACCGCCCGATTTGCGTCGCAAAAACGGTTTGAAGCGGCCCATTCGCAAGCGCGTCGCTAGCAACAGCCCACGCGGAATTATTCACCCGAATTTCCGCTTTTTTCGTGGCCGGGTTGTAGCGCCCGCAGACGAAAAACCACGTGTCTACCGCGCTTGACGTTGTGTTGATGGCAAATGAAAAAACACCACCACCACTACTGTCCCCCACGCCAAACCGCCAAGAGTTTTGCTGGTAATGCACGAGATACCAGCTTGTACTACCTGTGCCTTCACGAATTCCTTGCACAATCCCTGCGCGGGCGCTGATGTCGCTCAGCTTTTTCCATGCCCACACCGTAAAGCCGGTTTCCGGTATCAGAATCGGTGCGCCCGTCGTGTAACCCGTCGCCGGTTCGCCGGGGTCAAGCGCGTTGCCCATGATGCCCGGCGCATACGTCGCGTTTCCCTGCGGCGTCATATGATTGCTACCGTGGCTGTCGAAGCGCGTGCCGGTTTCCTCGTCTAGCTTCCAGTAGGAAATCAGGCCGTTGAGGATTGGTGACCGTTCGCTAACACGCGGTTTCAGCAGACCTGGTATCGCCGTCATCAATGATCTTCGCATGTGTCCTCCCGCCCGCAGGCGTTGACATGCTATCGATAGCGCGCGACCGTCAGGACCGCGCATCGCTATGTCGCCTTCGTGAGCGAAGTGTAAAGCCAGTTCGTGCCGTCCGTCGTCACCAGATAGAAGGTTGAACCCGCTCCGCCGTCATCCACAATCGCGGTGAAACCAGGACCAACGTCAGCGGGTTCGCCAAACTCTGCGTCTAGCTCCGCATCTGTCGGCGGGCTGCTCACGGCCGCCGTGCTGACCGTTGCGCGTGGTCGCCATACAATCGCTGCATCCGATACGGCCACGATGAATTTGAGCCGGATCGCAAACAGGATATGATCTGACCGATCGGAGTCTATGAATGTCAGGTGAGTTGTTGAGTAACTAGCAGACGGGTAGGTGTAAACGTTGAGCGACCCTTCAAGACGCTGTATGCGATACCGATACGTGACTCCTTGCGCGTGCTCGAATTTTGTGGAAAACGGGATTTCGAGATTCTCGTTTTCCGAATCCGTTACCACGTCATCCGACGTGTAAAGCAGCACCGTGCCGCTGCTGTCATATACATTGCAGCGATACGTCCCGGCATGACGGGCATTGATGATGACCGACTGCGGCTGGATCGGCCCGATGTTACAAGTGATGCTGCAACCACGATCGTTGTACGAAATTGAACTGCGGAAATTCCCGCTATTTCCTTCAGTAATCGCGCTGCCGCTGTAGTTGTAGCCTTCTGGGGATTCATAAACCAGTACGTCGCCATGCTCAGGCGTCCCGATGATCTCAACGCCGCCAATTTCCTCGATGCTGGTCGATACCGCGAGTCTGCTGATTTTGATTTTCTTCTTGTTGTAACTGTCCTCGCTATCCTCGATCAGCAGTTCGTCATCGTCATGCGGGTCAGCCTTTTCGGTGAGCGCGTTAATCTCGCCTGCCACGTTATCGTGAATGGCGGTGCTATCTGTTCCAGTGCCACTACCCGCCTCGCCGACCGCCGTCAGGTCGCGCAGGTCGATGATCTCGCTATTCGTGAACGCGGTCGCTCCGTTATCGAGCCACACCGCCGCGATGGGCCGCGCGTTGTCAAACGTGGAGGTTGCGAGCACATCCGTGATTTCGCTGTCCGGGTGCGTGTCGTCGCTGGCGTCAATGTCGTTGCCGGTCGCCGCCACCAGCGCGCCGGTATCCTCGTCAAAGCCGACGACAACAACCGCCTGCTTACCGGCGGTCGCGGTGACATACGGGGCCAGGTTGATATTGCCGCCGTCCCACGCCTTGCCGCGATAGCGTCCTGGCGCGACGTACATCTGCAACCCGCCGCTGTCACCCAGGCGCGGGCGAAAGTCGATGATGTTGCGCCGCGAGATGAGTGTTTTATTCACCTCCACTGGCGGGCCATCGCCCTGTGCGGCGGCAATCGCGCCGCCAAGCTCGCGGTCGGCGTAGGTCGGGTCCAGTCCAAAGACTTCCCATTCGCCGTCAAAGTTGCGCCAGATAAGCACGGGCTTATCGGTGCTCAGCGTCGTCACGGCGTTGAGGTTCTTGACCACACGCAGCTCGCGTCCGGCGTCGGTGCGCGTGGTTGCCCCAACGCGCACCCAGATTTTATTAGCCGGAAGATCAACAGCAGGGTTCGGATACGGTGCGCCTGTGGACGGGTCAAGTTTGCCTGTGCGCCCGCGCTCCATGTTCATGAAGAACGCGCGCAGCAACGCCTGTCGCAGCAGTTGCGCGTTAGTATCGATACTGGCCATGTGTTCTCCTACCCGCCGAAGATACTGACGACCGTCGCGCTTGTCGCTAGATCACCTCTCTTGTCATGGATGGTTGCCGACACGCCTGAAAGCTCGATATACGAGATTGTCCCGTTGGTGCCCCAGGCGTAGGCCACATTCGCGTCGTTGCCCGCCATATCGCACTGGCGATAGGTGTTACTGGTTGAGATTTGTGTCCACGATGATCCAAACGTACGCGACACATAGAGGCCAACGTAGTCGCCGCCGTCTATGGTTGCCGTAGCAATCAGCGAGGCCGGTTCAATCGGGCAGGCTGAAAGAGACTTGCGAAGTAAGCCGGGGCTGCGCGTGTTTGTAACCAGATCTACGCGCGTATCTCCCGATGGTGTGTGACGACCCGTGCGCCGTATTGCAGACCCGCTCGGTCCGGTACAGTAGTAAATGCTGTCGTCGCTGCTCTCGTCGTATGGAACCCAAAAGGCCCTAAGACCAATACCAAACGAGCCGTTCGTCCACACCGCTGGCGTGATGTCTGTGAATGACAGCGGCGTACTGGCGAGATTCGTGCGGAACAACCTCGGTTGCCCGCTGGCGTTGTACGCCGTGACGTACACCTGATTGGCAACGCGTCCACTGACATGCACGAATGAAAAGCCGGGACCGAAGCCACCCGCGATACTGTTTGTAGTCACGGTCGTTTCGGTGAAGGTGCTGTTATCCGTACTCCACAGCATCTTGACGCCATTGCCGCCGCCATAGTACGAACTGACAGCAACGCGATTGCGGATGCCGCGTTCGGTCGAAACCATTCTCGCGGTTGACGACGCCGCAAACGTGTGCTTGAGGTTGACCGTGCGGGCGTTAAAGATGTCCTCGATGTAGTAGAAGTGCGTCGAGGTCACAACCCAGATATTGACCGCCGTACCCGTCCCAGTCAGCTTCGGGCTGAACGCATCCACGACCGAATCGAGCAGCGTGCCGCTCAGCCCCAGCGCGTGTGTTGTCCAGTTCGGTGACGCATCCGAGAAGTTGCTCGTAATCGCCAGCGTACCGTCACTCAGAACCATCGCCAGCGTACCGGTGCCAGCAGGGAGCCACGGATTGGGAGTAATGCCGCCGATCACACCCGGTAGCGGATCGAAGCCCCAATTAAAGTCAGGTGGCGTCCAGTCAGGGAACCCGTTCTCTTCCTCAGACGGTGGGATGTAGGTTACGCCAGACGCGCCCGCCGTCGCCGTGCGCAGTGTCCACACACACTGCGCCGCGCCATCTTCACCGATCTCCAGACGCACCGAGCGCAGGACGAACAACTGATCACTCAGGTCCAGCCCGCGCAGGCTTGTCGTCAGGTTGATCGCCACGTATTCGTCGTAGAAGTCCGCGACGTGATAACTACCAGGCAGCGTCAGTTCCAGATCGAGCGCCGTTTGCATGACGCCGTTCTCGTCCTGATAGATGCCGTCCGATGCCGCGCCCCACTGCCCTGCAGAGACATTCAACGCCGCCTGACTGCTCTCGATCTGGCGCTCAACCGTTTCCTTGCGATTGCCGACGTTCGGCGCAAGCCCAGGCCAGCGCGAGAAAATGGCCGCGTTGCCGTTGTGCCCCGCCGTGAAGCCCATCACGGTGATGAGCGAAAGCGAGCGCCAGTGCTCGCGCGTGTATCTCCAGTCGATAATGTCATTGCTATCGAGCGTGATGGTTTTCGTCGCGCTGGCGCGGGAACTGACCGCCAGCAGTTCAGGCCGCGTGTGCACGCTGAAACGCCCCGTGCGGTCGCAGACGAACCGCGCTTTGCGACCATGCACCAGTTCGCGGATTTGCGCGAGCGGCGTGGATTCCTGAAGGTAGAACTCAGGATAAAGCGCGTCGCTAAAGTTGCTGTCGGTGACGAGATCGAAACCCGCTTCGATCAGATTGGTGTAGAACTGCACGATCTGACGGAACGCGCGCTCGACGCCGAGCGTCTTCATCTCCATCCAAGAATCGGGAGATGCCGTGTTCGTCATGACCTTGCTGTAGCCCAGCAGTTCGTCCAGCCGCGCGAGCGGGCTAATCACCTCAAAGCGCAGTTCTTCAACGCCAGACTTGCCCTCGAAACTACCCTCCTCGCGCCGGATGTAGCCGACGCCGAGGATGTGCGAGCGGCCCGGCGACTTGACGCCGAACGACTGACGAACGCCGTTGATATACTCCTCTTTCCAGAGGATGCAGAACGCGCCGTCGGGGATGTCGGTCAGCAGCGCGTCGTCAAAGACGCGGATCAAGAACGTGTGCCCGGTTTCTTCCGTGCCGCTGATGTCCTCGACCACCACCTCATACGGCGGGTTCTCGTCGTCATGCACGATCATCGGCACATACTGCGTCGTGCTCTTGTTATTGTCGTCGTCGGTGACGGTGTGCTCGATCAGGTATTCGCCCGCGTCAGCAGCGATCACGTTCACATCAGCCACATCATCGTCGTCAGCCGTCAGCCCGGTCGGGAATACCCAGGCGTGCGACAACGGCCCGTTGCTGTCGGGGTCCACCCAATCGCTCGTAGAGCCTGTGAACGGCGCAGGCAGCATCCAGTCCCAGCCCGCCCACGCACCGCCGGAGCAGGCGATAGGCGGCGGGTTCGAGCCTTGATCCGTGACCGAGAGGTGGTCGGGGTTGAAGTCTGCCGTCGCGCTCACCAGCTTATCGCTCAGGCGCACGTCGTTGTAGACCTTAACGGTATCCCCAGCGACGATGCGCGCGACGCCCTGCGAGTGCTCGCGGATCGGTAGATTCGTGCTGCTGATGGTTCCGGCATACCGGATACGAGTACGGCCCTTGAACTCACCGCCGCTCGAATACACGTCCACGCGGTAGCCCGCTTTCACGTCCGATGCATCGCCTGAGACTGCCGTGACTGCCAGGTCCAACGCCTGGTCGGTCGGCGTTGCGGTGACGGTTGCCTGAAAGACCTCAGAGCCTTTGTAGACGCTGAGGTAGCACAGCAGCAGATGTTCATCAGCCCGAAGTGCTGTCTGATTCGTGCTTTGATCTGGCATATGTCAGGTTGCAATCAGGTTGCCGAAGCGAATGCGAACGTTTGTCACCTTGCGGGTCGTCGGCTGCTCGTACCCGCCTTCATCGTCGTCGCCGTCAAACACGGGCAGGAACATGCGCGCGTTGTAGTTGCCGTAGGTCATGTCGCGCTTGAGTGTGCGGATCGTGACGTTGGCGTAATCCGTGTCCCAATCACCCAGGTACGTCGTCACAAGGGCATCGAGGTCGCTGAACGTCATGATGCCCCACGACCATGTGATGTCTTTGAAGCCGTCGCGCCGGATAGCGCCGCTGGCAAGACGAGTTGTGGTGCTGCCACGCGGCACGGGCGTACAGCGCGGGGCCGTCGCCACGACGGTTTCAATGGCGACGAACCCCGCCTCGTTATCGTGTCCAGCCGCAATCTTGAGTTCTGGATAGAGCATCAGTCAGGTATCCCCGCTTTCTTGAGTGTTTCGTACAGGCGCTCATCGACCGCGCGCTGTATCTGCCGGATGTTCGTGCCAATGATGTCCCCGAAGTTGGCGTTGACTACGCTGCTGCCCATCATGCGCTGGTACTGGTCCATCGTGTACACATGCCCGCGCACCGGGAGCCGCAGCACTTCCGGCCCGTTCTCTCCCACCAGTGTGTCGGCAAACGGGACCAGTGGCCCGCCCGACGCGCGCGTGTAGCGGATCGGGGAGATACCAGAACCCCCGCCGCCGCCAGAACCGCCAGAGAAGGCGGGTGCAGGCTGCGACAATGAGAAGTTGGTCGGGATGCTGTTGAAGGCGCTGCTGAGCGCGTTGGCAATCCGGCTGCCGATGGCTGTGTAATACTGGTTCTCCAGCGCGTAGCGGCTGAACAGGTGGTTGCGCAGGTTGTTGAGTTCATGGAAGAACGCCTGGTTCGTCATGTTGATTTCCGCTTGCAACTTCGCGTTCAACTGGCGCAGGTCGTTCTCGTATTTCAGGTTGCGCATCCTCGCCTCAAACTCGAAGGCAAGGCGCAGTTCATTCCGTCGCCGGTTGTAGTCGCGTTCGCGCTCGCGGCGCTGATCCTCAAGCGCTTTCTGGAGGGCTTTCTGCTGCTTATCGAAGTCATCCTGGCGCGTCTTTTGCAGCAGCTTGTAGCGTTCTTCTTCGTCCTTTATCGCGTCGTCGCGCCGGACCTGAGCCAGATGCGCGGCGAGCGCATCGCGTTCGGCTACGGCGCTTCGGAATTCCCGCTGGAAGTCGCGCTCGATTTTCGCTAACCGGCGTTCGTGCTCCAGGCGGTCTTTCTCGCGTTGGTCGTTGAACTTGTTCTGGATGTCGCGCTGTTTCTCTTGCGCCTTGATCTGGTCTTCTTCCTGCTTGGCTTCAAAATCGCGCTGAAGCTTGTCCAGATCGAAGTAGTATTTCTCCTGCGCAATCAGGTTCGCTTCCTGAAAGTTCTCCTGAAGCGTATTAGCGCGGTCGAGGAAGCGCTGGCGAATGCTCGCAATCGCCTCCATTTGCTCCTGTGTCACCTTGCCGATTTCTTTTGCGGCGTCGATGAATTTTCTGATGCCCTCGGTGATCGCTTCGCGAATACGCACCTGGGCCAGCATCTTGCGCAGTTCGTCCAGATGATTGGTGAGAGCGACAATCTCAATGCTGTTGGCCGCAATCTCGTCGTTGTATTCACCCGTGACGAGATTGAGCGCACGCTTCTTTTCCTGCTCGTCCTCAAGCAGTTCCAGGCGGTCTTCGGTGCTCGCAACTTCCTTCGCGATCTGTTCAGACGTGGCCGACGCGAGCCGCTCCCGCACCTGCCGAAGCTCAAGCTCGCGCTGCGAGGTCGCAAGCAGCGTTTCGCTCGCACGCTCCATCGCCGCGCGGCGGTCGTTCTCAGCTGCCGCGCCTGAGACAATCGCCTGCTCAAACGCATTGATCTGCTTGTCGGCGTTCTCTAATTCGACGTTCAGTCCCTCAATCGCGAGGCGCAGCTCGTTCTCATTGGTAATCAGCCCGCCGGTTTCTTCGCTCAATTCCTGAAGCAGATTTTGACGCTGGCTGCGGATACGGTCGATTGCCGCAGGGTCGGTTGTCTGCGACAGCGCGTAGTAGAGCGATTCAAAGCCCGCCTGAAACGCCTCCAGGCGCACCGCGCGCTGAGCCAGTGCGTTGCGCCCCGCCTGCATGCGCGATAGCGACTGCTCCAGGTCTTCCGTCGTCGCGCCAGCGCCAATCGCCTCTGCAACACCGCTTTCCAGCGCGACAAACTCGCGCACCCGCTTTGCGCTTTCCTCTGCCTGACGGTTGATCTCGGTAATCAGCGCGATCACACCCACCAGGGCGATACCCAGGGGTGCCACAACAGCAAGCACCGACGCGAAACTGGCGGCGGTCGCGCCCAGCGGCGCGGCAAGCCCAGCTGCGGTATTGGCAATCGCGGAGATTGGCCCACCTGCTTCTTTGAGCCGCTCGGCCAATGCGCCGATGTTTTCGCGGATAATCAGGGCGTTGTCGGCAATGCCCAGCACGTCGGACGCGGCAAACAGCCCGCCAGCAAGTCCCTCTGCGCCAAGTCGCTGCGCGAGACCGGCGGCGGGAAACAGCGCGAACTGCAAAAAGAGCGGTTGTCGCCCACGCTGAGCGAAAGCGTCGGCCTGCTTATTGAGATTTTCAATCTCTTTTGTCGCCTGCCGCGCGCTGTCGGCGGTCTGCTGGAAGCCCTGCGCGGACTGCTTCGCGCCCTGTGCCGCCTGCTGAGAAGCCCGCTGTGCGCCGTCTCCCGCGCGTTTCTGCGCATCGTCGATCTGCTTTGCGGCAGCCATGAACTTGCGGAACTCGGCTTCGCTCAGTTCAACGATGAATCTGGACTTAAAATCGGTCACAGCAACCTCGCTTTAGGGATTAGCCCGTAAACCCCAGGTGCTTTAGCCCTGGGATATAAGGGCTTCACGCGCTTTAGCCGCTTCAGATGGTTGCTTTTAGGCGTGAAGTATGCTATCCTAAAAGCATGAGAATGACATATAAATACCGCCTGTACCCGACGAAAGCGCAGCGCCGCCAGCTCGATCAAGCGCTTGAGTTGTGTCGTTGGGTCTACAACGAAACGCTTGCCACGCGAAAGAATGCCTACAAGCAACGCGGTGAAAGGCTGTCGTTCTACGATACCAAGCGAATGCTGCCCGCGTGGAAAGCGGAGCGCCCCGACCTGAAGCAAGTACATTCTCAGGTTTTGCAGGACGTGACCATGCGCGTCGATCTGGCATTCCAAGCGTTCTTTCGCCGCGTGAAAGCGGGGGAGAAACCCGGTTATCCCCGCTTCAAAGGGAAGGGTTGGTACGACAGCCTGACCTACCCGCAGTACGGTAACGGGGTGAAGTTGGACGGCGACCGGCTGACACTCTCGAAGATCGGCACCGTGCGCGTCAAGCTACACCGGCCCATCGTGGGCACGATTAAAACCGTCACGATTTGCCGCGACAGCGTGGGCAACTGGTACGCCTGCTTCTCGTGCGAGCTTGAGCCAAGTCCGCTGCCGCCGTCGCATGAAGTCGTGGGCATTGATCTTGGCTTGAAGACCTTCGCCACCCTCAGTAACGGGGAGAGCATTCCGCGTCAGCGCTGGATGAAGCGTGACGAGAAGGACATTGCCCGCCTTCAGCGCAAGAAGGAAAAGTTGCCGAAGGGCAGCGCCGAACGCCGCAAGGTCATTCGCGCGCTGTGTCACGCTTACCGGCGGGCGAACAATCGCCGCAACGACTTTGCACATCAAGAGAGTCGCAAACTGATCAACCGCTTTGGGTTGATCGTGTTTGAGAATTTGGACATTCAGGAGATGCTGTCCAACGGGAACCGTGTCGTCAACCGGAATATCGCGGACGTAGCTTGGGGAAGATTTGTGCAGTTTAGCGCGTACAAGGCTGAAAGCGCCGGGCGCGCGGTTGTACTCGTCAACCCCAGAGGCACGACGCAGCAATGTTCCGGTTGTGGCGAGATTGTTCCTAAAGACTTGAGTGTGCGTGTCCACGACTGTCCTCACTGCGGCCTGAAACTGGACCGCGATCTCAATGCGGCGTTGAACATTCTCGCTCGTGGACTAGCGAGCGTTGGCGCGGGCGTGCCCGTGAGCCATAGAAGCCCAAGCCTTGAGGCTTGGGAGTAGTCACCTTCCGTCCGACTTGTTATCGTACACTTCTTTAATCAGGCGGCGCTGCCATATCTCGGTGTAGATGTCATCCCACAGCCCCGGCAGTGCTTCCTCAGTTTCGATGATTTCGAGCGGCGTGTAGGCAAAATCGACCGACTGCAAAATGTTGACCAGCCAGCCAATCAAATGTTCTGGATAGTGGTACGTCCAGTCGTCTTCGTCGCTCGGTAAGTCATTGCCTTTTTCGGCTAACTCGATGGCGCGTCGCCGGACGGCGGTGCGGACGTACTCGTTGTACTCGCCAGTCCGGTAATAGCGGCTAAAAAACGGTCTTGAACCCGCGTGTTCTCTTTCGCCGCCGCGTTCAACCACTGCTCGTACAGCGACCCCGGCAGCGATGCCATCTCTGCCGCGACCGGCGGGAAGTTGAGCGTGAAGGTATCACCCTCTCCCAGATCGACCGTGCGCGCGTGGTCGGCGTCTACCGGGAGCCACACGCCATCGATACACACATGTATCGAGCGCGTAGCAAGCACGGCGACCAGTTCATCCAGGCTTGCGGCAAACTGTTCCGGCGTCGCGTCATCGGGCAGCGCCGCCACGATACGCTCCACTTCGTTCGCCATTTGTAGTTCGGCGCGGCGCGTCAGTTCACCGACGACGATCTTCACTTTGTCTTTCCATACGACGACAGCCATAAGGTCTCCAAAAGAAAAGAGGCCCGCGCAATGCGAGCCTCAGCCAGTCAGGGTGCGGCCAGCTTAAAGCTGGCTGGGTGTATTGGTCTCGATGAGCGCCATCACCTGTTTGTCCACACCCGGCGCGACCGCCAGCGTGAAGGCGGGATTAGTCGTGCTGGTGTCCACTGACAACGGCGTGGTGAGCGTGCCATCGACCCAGACGTGCAGGTAGCTATCCGAGACCGGCGACGCGGGCAACTGGAACGCCGTGATCGTACCATCGCCGCGCCAGACGGCAAGACGTGGGTGGTAATCGGTCGTGAACTCGATGTACTCACCGCGCGATGCACCCCAGTTGGTCGTGTTGATCTGCTCGTTCCAGGGCGTGTACTGCATCATCGTCGGCGTTGCGTTGTACGTCTTGTCGGTGATTCCCTGCTCGAAAGCGTTGGACGCCGGGGAAATACGCACCGCGCCGTAGATTTTGCCTTCGTACTGGCGCAGCTTGCCGAACGTGCCCGACCCCTTCTTGGTATCGAGCGCCTGACGGTAGAACATCGCCGTCACCAGCGGTTCGTTACCGCGCTGGTCGGAGTTGGCAATGCGCATACGCACGCCGTTGACCTCGCGAATTTCCGTGCCCTCAAGCACGCTGTCGAGGATCAGATTGGACTTGGCTGTGGTGATTGTGAACGAACCGCCTTCCGTCGCGGGCAGGGTATCCTGCGCGATCGGCCCGTCATTGCCGTAGTGCGTGAAGCGCTGCGGCGTCGGGTCGGTCACGGGCAGAGACTTGATGCCCTCGATTTCGATTCCGACTGTCGGCACGGCGCTCGCGCTCTCAGGCAGCGGGTAGCCGGTTTCTGTGTCGTTCACAAACACCACGCCGTATCGGGTCCCTACACCCGACACAACTTCTTTCGCCATTGTGGTGTCTCTCCTATCCGTCGGTGTAGTTGATTTCCATTACGTCGTAGACGCGGAGTTGGAAGTCAATCGTGACATACCACTCCCCGGCCCATTGACGTAGCTGAATGCCACTATCCCCCACGAGTTCGGCGTCAAACTCGATCCCGCTTGGCGCGTCTTCAGTCTCCAGTTCAAGACCAGGGCGCGCTGCGAAATACTGCGCAACGATGTCGAACCACGGCTCCGCATCTTCTTCCGGCGCGTATTCCGTATCTAAACCCACCTGCTTGACCCACAGACGCATGATGTACGTGCGCGGGCGCAGCATTGCCTGCTCGCCAAAAGTGCGCAGGTCATACGTCGCGGGTCCGGCGTGATTGGTAAAGATCGGAAACGATCCGTTATGCTTTTTCGGCATTTGCGGATAGGCTTTGACCACGCCGTTGATGTTTGACTGCATCGCCGCCAGTCGCTTTTTGATCTGATCGACTGCCATAAGCCTGCCTAGACGACAAAGAGCGTTGGCCGCGCGTAGCGCAGGACCGCGCCCCAGATGTCGTTGGGAATAATGCCATCCACAACACTGGTCTGTCCGGCGACTTCGATCTGCGTCCCGACCGTCTTGCGATGGTCGAAGAAGAAACCTGTCAGCCGTTCAACAGCGAGCTTCACGGCGGGCGTCTGCTGGTACTGAGACACCGCCGCCCCGTTTGTGTGCGCCGCAGCGCTTGTGCCGTTCACGCCGCGCAGCACGGTCAGCGTATTGGCGGAAATGGCGGTGACTTGCATCTGCTCGTCACCCACCAGTAGGTAGTCGAGGACTTCAAGCCCCGTCGCGCTTGCAACATCGATCGACGTAACGCTGTCGTTGATGTCCTCTGCAAGCGTCGTCCGCGGCTTCCACGCCCTGTCGTACTGCTCGTGGTAGCCCCATATCCCCCTGACGCTGATCGCTTCCTGCCAGTCATCCGTGTAGGCCCAAGCCTTCCCGCTGCTCGGTAGCAGCTCGATGCGATACTTGGGCGTCACATTCGACGGGCGAAGCAGGTAGTCACTGCTCCCAATGACAGTGCCGTTGCCATTGGTGAGCGTGGTCAATTCAAGTAAATCGTCGTCTAAGTCCAGCGTTCGCTCCCTGATATGCGCGCCGAAGCGGTCATACAGGCGCGTCGCGACGACGGGAACAAAATTGCGGTCACATTTCTCCGCGAACCAGTTGGACGCCATCCGGATAAACACCTTATAGAGTGCATCTTCACTGGTGTCTGTCGGGTCAACGCCGCGCGTCAACCGAAAACTGGTAAGCGTGGTGTAATCCTGGTCAATGACGGGCAATGTGCGACCTCCATTTCAGGAGCGCGCGCCGCGCCTCCTGGTCGCTCAACGCCTGATTCTGATGCGTCGAGCCGCCGTAATAGAACAGGCTGAGCACCGCGTCAAGCTTGCGCATCTTCGCGCCTTTCGCCGCCGCCCTCAGCCACATCTCGTAATCGCCTGCCAGTTGGTAACTCTCGTCAAACAGCCCCACCCGCGTGTGCAGCGCTTTACGCCACATCGGGCACGGTCCCATATAACAAAATTGCAACAACCGTGCCGGGTCGTAGTCGGGCCACGTCAGCCGCGCGTTGGTGTACGGCGGCGCGGTCGATGGATGCCAGTTGTCCCACGTCGCGTTCACCGTATCGGTCACGTAACTGTCGGCGTACACCAGGTCGAGTTCCGGGTCGGCGTCCAGCGCGTCGGCCATGCGCTCTAAAGCGTCCGGCGCAAGGCGGTCATCCGTATTCGCGTTGGTCACATAGTCGCCGCGCGCAACGCGGATACCACGATTCCAACTGGTGTAGATCGGTTCCCTCAGCGTCGTGAGCAGGGTGATGGGAGCGCCCGCCGCCCAATAGTCGCGGACAATCCGCCCCTCATTCTGTTTCGATCCCGCCACGACGACGACGATTTCAAGCCGACCCTGCGCGTGAAGCGTCTGCTCCAGCAGGTTGTCGATCCGGCCCGCGATCCACATTTCTGCGTTGTAAGACGAAACAATTGCGCTTACGGTTGAAGCCATTGAAGCACCTGTCGCGCCCTGTGCCGGTAGGTGTGCCGCGCCCGTACCAGTGCGAAGCCGCGTTCCCCGACGAGCTTAAGGATGTCGAACGGGTCGGACAGCGCGAAGTCGAGTTTGCTCAGCAGATCGTCCGGCGATTCATACGTCAGGCATGTTTTGCCGTCGATGAAGCCTAGTGCCTCCAGTTCGGGCAGCGCATTGGTCAAGAGCGGTGTGCCTGTCGCCGGAATCTCAAACACGCGCATGTTGATGTCGTAGGCGTTCGGGTCATAGTAGTTGGTCGGGACATTCAGCCCGATCCGCGCCGAGGCATAGAGCTCAACCGCCTGTTTTCCAAACACATTCTGGCCGAGCGCCAGCGTGTGATGCGCGGCAACGTCGATCAGGATGGTCGAACGGGCGGCGTCGCGCACGTAGCCGACAAAAGCCACGTCGCTTGTTTTTTCGCTTTGCAGAGGTTCGTACCCCGGCGTCGCCGCCAGTGGGAGCCACTTCCCGCCGATGCGTTCCGCGTCGCGTTTCTGCGCGCAGCAGACCAGAGCGCCTTTTGCGAGCAGGCGCTCGGCTGCAGGGTCTTCTTTGGCCCGCTCGTGCGGCCAGCGATTGTCGATGAACCACACAACCGTGCGTCCATTGACGATCATGCCCCACGCACCTTCCGTGCGTTCGTCGCGCGCAAATTCAGCTTTTGCGCCAAGCGCGTTCAGGGCGTCAACGAGGAAAAACACCGGATGGTGGCGGTCGGGGTAGTAGCTCATTTCTTGCGCCCGATGAAGTAGTTCCCTTCGCGGTACAGTTCTTCAAACCCCTCAAGGAAAGCGTTGAGATAGTCGGCGTCGTAGGCCAAGGGATGCCCCATGTCGAAATGCCGCTCAGGATCAATCACGCGCGGCGCTTCGTGGAACACCAGCAAGCCACCCTTCTTCAGCGCGCCCTTGACTGCCGCAAGCGCCGCGTCCGCGTCCTGACAGTGAGAGAGCACGTCCACGCACACCAGCGTGTCGAAACGGGTGCGCGGCTTGAAGTCCTCCAGTTTGCTCTCGACAGTCGTCACATCATACCCGTTGAGCGTGCCGTCGGCATAAGTGCAGTTCGGGTGCTGCTGGTAGATCGTAATCAGCGGGTCAAGCAGTGTCACACTTTTGGCCGTGCGACCTTCCAGGATGAACACCAGATTGGTGAACGGCCCGCAGCCGACTTCGACCACGTTGCCGAGGTCACGCGGCAGCGCTTCGTAGTGCCCGAACGCGGCGGCATGTACGCCGTTGCGGTCAACCCGCGCGCCGAGGTTATACTTCATCCACGTTTCACGCTCATACACCTGCGCGTCGGCCCAGCGTGCGTCAGGCACGCGGAGAATGGCATTGTTCTCGTCGGCATAGGCGCGGTCATTGCGCTCAGCCAGCTTGCGTTCGGCGTCAGCGCCGCGATAAATTTCTACCTGTGACACCACGAAAATCGGATCGGTCACACTACACTCCTTATCACTTCGGCCATGCGGTCGGCCATCGCGTCCCATGAGAACAAACGGGCGCGCTCGTAGCCGGTCATGGCATGGGTCAGTCGTTCGGAAGGATCAAGCGCGGCATTGAGCGCCGCCGCATACGAACGCGGGATCAGCGGTTCGCCGTAGAATCCCGCATCCCCAGCGACTTCCGCGCCCGCGCCGTCGCGCCCTAAGACGACAGGGCAACCGCACCCCATTGCTTCGACCAATGGAAGTCCAAAGCCCTCGTAAAGAGATGGATACGCCAGCGCAGTTGCACCTGAATATGCTGCCTTAAGATCACCATCGCCGATTGATACTCGAACCCAGGAATGGGGAAATCGACGCATGAAATCATCATCAGCAGCGGTTCGATGCTCCCCGCCCACAGCGACCACGAGATGATCCTGGGCAGCGGCGAAGTAGGGCCAAGCCTCGTAAAGTCCCCTGGCGTATTTGTATCCATCACGCCTCCCGACCAGCAGGATATACGGCTTGAGAATGCCGTAGCGCCGCTGAAAGTCATTCACCTGCGCGGGTGTTGCGCGTTCAAAGCGCTCCGCGCCGCCGCAATAGGCGACCACTGCTCGCTTGCCGAAATAGCGCTCGCAGTCTCGCGCGGTAGTCTCGGAAATAGCGATAACCGCTGCTGCTTCTTTCACGGCAATGCGTTTCGCTACCGCGTCGGGATGTGTCGCGCCAATCGCGGGAAGGCGCTCGTGGATACAGTCGTAGAGCACGGCAACCGACCGGACGCCGATGGGCGCGCGGCGGTAATATGTGGAGATAAACAGGTCAGGCTTTGCGTCCTTGTCCCACGTCGCTTCCGGCAGTCGCGCTTTCAGGCGCGGCGTTAGTTCGTTCCAGAGGCGGGAAATACCACCCTGCGACTGGAGCCTGTAGATCGCGTCATCGAGCCAGATATTCATGAGAGTAATTGCTCGATCTTGTCCCAGATCGTCGCGCACACCTTGTCGGCGTTGTAGTCGCTTACCATGAGATCGCGCATCATTCTGGCGCGTCGCCACAGGTCACGCTCGCTCATGTGCTGCAAGCGGTCGATCTGGTCATAGTTCAGGATCATGTCGTCCAGGCTTAGTTCGTAGAACGGCTGATCGGGCCAGTAGCCGCTTTGCGGCGTGCACGCGCCGATCAAGCCCCAGCACGCCGTTTCGTTCAGCGTCGTCGGGTTAGCGTCAAAGCGCCCCGTGGACAGGAAGAAGTCGTATTCGTCCACAAGTTCCTGAATCACGTCCGGCGTAAACAACACGCCGCCGTGACAGGTAATCGTCGGCGCATTCGGAAACATCTCGTAACCGACCGCGCCAAAGACGCCAATATGAATGCCGGTCGTGCGGGCAATGTCCGCAATTACGTCCATACCCTTTGCAGGGTTGTCGTAGCCGACCGCCATTGCGCGGCGCTTCCCAGGCGGGTTCCACCTGCGCTTCAGAAACGGATGTGCCTGCGGGTTCACGGCGTTGTCAATGCGCGTTGCCTTGTCGCGCCAGCGAGCGAACGGCGTCAGTGGCATCGTGTCGAACCAGTACGGCCCCGTGATGAGAAAGAGCCAGTCCGCAATGTCGAAATAGCGGTGCAGCACCGGCAGCGCTTCATCCCCGACCATCTTGTGTGTGTACGGCTGAAGGATGAGTTTCAGGCGGCAGTCCTGATCGAACGCGCGCTGAATGAACGACCCTTCGTTGAACCACAAGTGCCCCAGCACAATGTCGTCAGGGCCAACGGCGTGCGGCGTCGTGTCGTCCAGGTTCACGTATCGGAACGCCCACCCGCGCTCGCGCGCCTTCTCGCGCAGGAAGCGGCCCAGATACCACGTTATCTCGTAGGGCGAACGGTAGGGCCTCGCGCTGTCGAGTGAACCACCCGGTTCCATGCTGTAGGAGAACCACAACGTCCTTACCACCAGTTCCCCCTTACGCAGTCCACCAGTGCGGCTTCGTAAGCATCGAGTTGCGCGTCCACGCTCGTCAGCTTCTCAGCGTACAGGCGCACGATGCGGCGGTCCATGTCCCAGGCGCGTTCAATCGCGTCCACCACGTTCGCTACCATGTCGCTGCCGAGCAGCGGCACAAACACGCCGTTCACGCCGTAGCGCACGAGATCGAGCGAGCCGCCCGCAGGCCATGCGACCACAGGGCAACCACAAAGCATCGCCTCAAGCGTGGTCAGGCCGAAACTCTCATACGCGCCGAGTTGAAGAAACACCCGCGCCCCGCGCATCAGGCGGTTGCGTGTCGCGGCGTTGACCGGGCCGACATACTCCACGTTCGACGCGTCTGAAAACGGCAGCTTGCCGCCGACGGGCAACCCGGCAATCACGAGTTTCAAGCCCATGCGCGCGCAGGCTTCAATCGCGAGGATCGGTTGCTTCAGGTCGGCAATCGCGCCGACAAAGAGCGCGTATGGCGGTGTATCAGGTCGTTCCGAGGCTTCAAAGTCGTCGGGATTGAGCGCGTTCGGGATGATCCGCGCGCCCTCAAACGCCGCTGGCATCAGCGCGCGCTGGCCTTCCGACAACAGCACCGGACAGCGTGCGTACTGCTGGTACACGTCATGGAACACATTCACGACCGGCACATCCACGAAGATGTCAGAGAGCTTGTGAATGTGGCTGTGGTCAAAGAACACATCAAACGGGCGCTGGCGGTGCAGGCGCATCGCTTCCCGCGCCAGTGCGACTTCCCCCTGATAACCCTTCGCGTCCGGCGGCGTGACGCACATGCCGGGAAAGTGACTGCCTTCCCGCGCAAACAGCGTCACGTCATGCCCGCGTTCGAGCAGTCCGACGCCGATCTGGTACACCATGCGCCCCAGGCCGTGCCCCGCAGGGTGAGGCGTCGGCAAAACAGCGTCGCCAATGAGCGCTATTCTCACGTCACCCTCACCCCATCCAGCAGGACTTCACCGATCTGGCGCATGGCGGGCAGCATGTAGCGCTGCATCACCACGTCGATGTCGTAGTCACGCGCGAACGCGACCGCCTCAGCGCGGTAGCGCGGGTTATCGCGTTCCGCATACGCCTGCTCAAGTCGCTCCACAATCGACACGACGCTGGGCTTGGCGGCAAACGCGCTCTGCCAGGTCCATGTCGGCTCGTAATCGAGCGTCCATCCCGAAGCGCACAGTTCAGCGCCCGCCGCAAAGTTGGTCGTGATGACCGGCGTGCCACAGCGCTGCGCCTCGATCAGCGGCAGGCCGAAGCCCTCGCCCATCGTCGGCAGCACCAGCACATCAGCGGCGCTGTAGATCGTCGCCAGCTCAGACGACGGAATGCCCGTCTTGTAGCGGTAGGCGTCCGGCATCTTCACCCGCGACACGTCGATATTGAGCGTGTCGAACAAACGGTCGATGCGCACCCCGCCGACGTTGTTGACCGGCAGGTTGCCTTGCTCAGACGTGTGCATGTAGAGCACGGCGTCGGGATAGTGCGGCGCGAAGATCGACCACGCCGTAAGTAGTTCCGGGATGCCCTTGCGGCTTGGTACGCTGTCGTTCACGCCGACGAACGCGACAAAGAACGTCTGTTCGCCAATGCCGAGCGCGCGTCGAGCCTGCGCTTTGTCTCGCGGGTAAAACACCGCCGGATCGACGGCGTGCGGCACGTAGAGCGGGTTCAGTCCCACCTTGCGCATTTCTTCCACGCCGAAACGACTGTAGGCAACCGGCACTTTCGCCGCTTTCAGGCTGTCGAGCACCGCAGGCGGGACCGGCGTGTGGTCAATCGGCGCGAGCGGGACCCAATTGGTCTGCGCCATGATCTGAGGGCGCATCCCCCATGCGTCTACCAGTGTCATCACGCAGTCCGCTTTCAGGCGTTCGGCGTGCGCCAGAAGCATGTCAGCGCCGAGGTTGTCCTGATAGGTTGGAATGACCTGAATCCCGGCGACCTCGCGCGGCATCCCGCCGCCACCGCCGAGTTCAAACACCGTCACGTCATGGCCCGCCTGTTTCAGTCGTGGGACGAACAAGCGAGCTTGCGTGGCGTAGCCGGACTGCGACGTGAAGTTGCTGCACCACAGGATACGCATTACGGTCTCGCAGGGAGAACGAAGCTCAGGCCATTGGTCTGCGCGACACTCGACTTGATTCTGATGAAACGGAACGGCATCAGGAAGTTAAGGTGCACGCCGGAAATGGCGCTTGTGCCGCTCGCCAGTGTCACCGCTTCGTCCGCGCCTTCGTTATCCTTGATCGTCTGGTACGTGCCGTCGGCAGTCGGCGCTGTCTGGAAGGTCAGCGTGCCGTTCACTGCGCTCGTTTCGATGATCAGGCCCGCAATCACCGCGTCCGAAATGTCGATGACATTGGAGAGCGTGCCGCCCGCGAGGATGGTTCCTCGAAAAAGAAGTGGCTCCGCGCCTGAGATATGACTTCCCATAAAGCCTCCAGTGGAGAGAAGGGGGGCAGGGACACTAGGTGGTTGTGCCCTCGCTCGCGCGGCTAGATGCCGGGGGACGAGCGGGCAAACCAAAGAGCCTGCCCCCTGCCCATACCTAAACGCGGACTTCTTCGTACAGGACGAAGAGTTGGAACGACCCGTCAAGCAGGTTGTTCGGTTCAAAAGCGGCGTCGGCCTCGAAGATCAGGCCCAGGGACGCTCCGGCTTCAAAGCGGTCCACGCGCGCTTCCTGCACGCCGTACACGCTCGGCTGAATGGCGCCGTCGCGGGTCGTGTTGCTTGACAGCGAGGCGCGCACTCCGTCGATGGTTGGAATCACCGTTAGCGTGCCCGCGCTGGGCGTGCCGGACAACCGTCCGGCGACACCCACGATGGACCCCGCGAACGGCGCGGTATACGTCTTGACATTCAGCGTGCCGTTGGCAGCGAGCGAAGCAACCACATCCAGCGTCCCCGTCGTGCTCTGGGCGATGGTCGCGCCGAAGAAGTCGTAGCTCACCAGCGGCATCGTGATTGCCGTCTGCTGTTGAAGAACTCCCATTGTCAGCCTCCCCCTGGGCTAGATAGCCAGGTTATAGGCAATGGCTGTCGAGTCGTTGTCCTGGTTGATGAGCGCGATACGAACGGTCGCGGTCATCTGGTAGCTGTCGTACACCGGGAAGAACTCCAGCGAGGAGGTCACACGGCGGCGATAGCCGACGACCCAGGCGCCACGATGCACCAGCAGCGCGCGGCCACGATCCGTGCTGTTGCCAGCCGCCGTCACCTTGCCGTCGGTATCGGCCAGCGCCAGTTCGTTGGACACGAACAGGTCCACGCCGTCGATCCCGCCGAGCACACCGGTCACGCCGGTCGGCGCGGAGCCACGATTGGCCGCGCTCGACACTTCGTCAATCGCGAGCAGCTTCAGGTAAGTCGGGAAGTCCACGATCCACATGAGGTTGCGCAGATCTGCGGCGCGAGCGTATTGGAGCTTGCCGCGCACCTGACGCAGCAGTGAGAGCGTCGGCGTTGCGCCGCCCGCGTCCACCGCGTTCGATGGCTCGGTCACGAGTGGGTTCTTGATCAGACCGTCAAAGATCAGGAACTTGGAACCCGCGACGACGGGCGCGCCGTCGTAGTTGATGTTGGTCGTGCCGGTTTCGGTGTCGCCGTTGAGGATGACGTTATCAATCGCGTCCATCATCGTCCGCAGCGCCTGACGGCGGGTGTTGGCGATGAAGGGGATGATCGAGTCTTCCTCGACCTCAGCCGAAATACCGATTCGCAGGCCCAGCTTTCCGGCGGTCAGCGTGACCTTGCCGGTCCCCACCTTGCTGTCGGGGATGGGGGAGTTGCTGTTGTCGAGCGCCAACTGATCCTCGTTGGTCGTTTCCGACACGTAGTACACAGTCGGGTCGCTCGACTCAACGGGCAGTTCAAACGGGTTCGACGGCATCTCGATCGTGCGCATCCGGCTCAGCACGACGTTCTCCAGGCGAGCGCGTTCCCACAGGTCCGAGTACCAGATATTGGGAACAAACTCGTCACCGAAACCAACCTGGGCGCTCGAATCCAGTTCGTTCGCCTTGATCGCGGTCAGCGCCCAGAGCGTCTGCGTGTCGTCTTCGGCCACGCGCAGTTCGCCCGACTGATACGCCTTCTGCGCCTTGTCCAGCAGTTCACGTGTGAACTCGATGGACGGGCGGTAGTCGTAGTCGTCGCGGCGGCGCGATGCAGCCTTGCGCAGAACGTGCAGGAAGTGCATGTCCTGAGCCGACATATCCGCAAACTTGCTGCGGACCTGAATGCGCGGCTGCGCGGGAGCCTGGTAGCCGTTGACGCGGCTCTGCGGCTGGCTGAAGCTACCGAGGTTCGCCTTGACGCTCTCCGCAATCTGCTGATTGCGCACGGCGTTGATCTGGCTCGCGATGTCGGCAAGCTTCTTGGCGAAGTCGCTGGACGCAATCGCCTTCATCATGCGCGCGTCGTCGCTTTCTTCGCTGTCTCCCTTCTCGGCAATCATTGCGCCGAGCACTTCACTGGCCTGAGCGACGAATTTCGTCACTTCTTCGTCGCTCATCTTGAGGTTCTGGGCCTCCAGAACCGTCTGCACGGCGGTCTGCGCCGCGCTCTGAATGAGCGTCTGCTCCATTGCAGGTGTCTCCGTTGGTAAAGGTTGTGCTTCAGATTTGATCGCCGGAACGTCAATCACAACGTCCGGCGCTTCCCCTTCGGCGCTCACCACGGCACGGTCAGCGTCAACGGGTTCAGGTAACTCGTCCTCAGTCTCCACTGGCGCTTCTTTGGCCATCAGCCCTTTAAGCGCTTCAGCTTCGGTCTCGGACAAGAGTGATTTCAGATTGGTGATGCGGGTTTTGAACGGCTGCGCGGGCGTCGGCGTGGTGGAGCCTTCCAGAATCGCCCACGACAGGATATGCCCGTCGGGCGCGGCGCGGTAGCTTTGCGGCAGCGCACCACTCGACCAGCCGAGTTTGCCCTGCTTAATCATCTGAAAGATGGCGCGGGCGTAATCGTCGGCCTTTTTCAACTGCGCCTCGACCCAGATACCGACATCATCCATGCGCATGTCGGTGATCTTGCCGATGGCCTTGACGCCAATCTGCGGGTCAAGACCGTGGTGATAGAGCACGCGCTCGCCCACCACGGGGTAGTCTTCCAGATGGAAGTCAGTGTCTTTGGTGAAATACTCACCCTGAAGGTCTTTGTCTTCCGGCCCGCCAAAGGCGACCAGATAGCCACCCACGCGCCCGTCGTCGTCCAGCGCCTTGATCGTGCCGCCGAACGCAACCAGGCGCTCGTCGG